>ERZ772874.115-NODE-115-length-41150-cov-3.607909_pt1 | contig 41150 bp, 54 predicted proteins | sample MGYA00580586_ERZ772874 | MGnify/ENA primary metagenome ERZ772874 (study PRJEB29015, sample SAMEA2737952) | human oral metagenome | biome: human oral; feature: human-associated habitat; material: dental | place: China | collected 2154 ... | reverse complement strand
CCTTGCTTTGGTGACCTTTGTCCCATAGCATGAGGTGGTTCGTGGACCTGAGGGCGAAGCCATGGCCGGCCGGCCGCGCCAGATCGACAACGCGGTCGATGCGATGTCGAATGGTCAGGCTCCTCAGCAGCCGCAGTACCCTCAGCCTCAGCAGCCGCGGGAGGAAGAGGAGCAGCCGAGCCGCCCGGCCCCGGCAGGCTTCCGCTTCGCAGACGGCGGCCGCGTCAACGGCAAGGGCGGGCGCACCGACGACAAGGTCGGCCCTGTCATGCTGAGCGACGAGGAGTACGTGCTGCCGGCCGACACCGCTGACGCCATCGGTCGTGACGTGCTGGACCAGCTGCGCCTGCACACGCACGACTTCGTGAGTGACAAGAAGGAGTCCGCCCTGCGAAAGCAGCAAGGAGCCGCTGACCATCTCGCTGACGGTGGCTCCCCGGATTGGCTGGAAAAAGGCAAGGCCCTGGGTCAGCGAGCCCTGGCCGGCGCACAGCAGTATGGCAACCAGGCGATCGACTACGCCAAGTCGAAGCTGCCAGGGTTGCAGCAGCAGGCCGCCGACTATGGTCGGCAAGGTCTGGCCTACGGTAAGCAGGTGGGCGCCCAGGCTGCAGACTTCGCCCGCACGAACCTGAACCCGGACGCGCTGCGCGCTCACGCCGCCACGGTGCAGAAGGCGGCCACGGAGACGGGTGCCCAGCTGAAGGATCAGTTCGAGCGCGCCGCCTACAACCCGGCAGAGCGTCGACAACTGGCCATGGACCGCGTGCGCGCTGAGCTGGGCGACAAGCCTGTCGGCTCCGGCCAGGTGAACCCGCAGTACCGTACCCCGCAGGCCGCCAGCACGGCGCCCAGCGCCACGCCGCAGCCGAAGGCCCCCGGCCTGCTGCAGAAGACGGGCTCCACCCTGCGCAACGCTGGCGGCGCAGTGCGGTCTGCGGTCAACTCCCCGCTCAACAAGGTGGCGACAGGTTTGGGAGTAGCTTCCGCCGCCGCGCAGGCTGGGGGTCAGGAGTTGAAGGACCAGGAGTCAGGCTATGCCCAGGCCTTCAATGAATCCATGGGCGACATGAATTCAATTGGGGGAAGCGCTCTCCGCGTCCTCAGCGGAATCGGGGATAATCTCACCGGAGGGTACGCCACCAGGGTCGGCCAAGGTATCAGCTCGATGCTGAGCGGCGAAGGCTTCAGCGATGGGTTCAACCGCGCGACCCACCGCGAGCAGTTCGAGGCAGCCCGCCAACCCGCGCCGACAACTCCTGCTACTCCAGCCAATGCACCTGCCAGCCCCGCCCCCGTTCCCGCCGCCAATCCCGTTCCCACTGCCCCCGCCGCCGCACCCGTGGAGACGCCGCCGGGCTACACGAACCTCGGCAACTACGGCTATGGTGGCCCCGACATCCTGGGTACCAGCACCCGCACTGATGGGAAGCTGAACAGCTTCACCAACGTCGCGCCGTCGCGCCTTCGCGCACCGAAGGATCAGGCAGAGAACATCAACGCGATCTTCGACCGCATGCGGCACGAGCGCGGCACTGACTGGTGGGCTCGCCACGGCGCCAGTCTGGATGCACAGCGCGCCGGTCTGCTGCTGGAGAACCAGCGCAACATGACGGCCAACCGCGGGCAGGATCAGCTGGCTCAGGCCGCTGATGCATCCGCCCAGCTGCGCGCCGCTGAGCAGAACGAGAACGCCATCCAGTCGCGGCTCCGCCAGGCTGCCAATGCTGGTCAGCTCGGGTCGAGCATGATGAAGGCCCTGATGGACAACGACCTGAAGCGCGAGGAGCTGAGCCTCAAGCGCAGCTCGATGGCTCAGGAGCGGGCTGACAAGCAGGCCGGTCAGTTTGACAAGGCTGTGGATGGCATGTTCATCGGTGCCGATGGTAAGGCTGATGCCAAGCAGGCCCAGGCCTTCCGTCAGTTCCTCGGCCAGTCGAACCTGAAGGTGGATGGCAAGTCGTTCACCAACATGACGCCGCAGGAGCGCCTGCAGAACCTGGCCCAGGCCCGCAACATGTTCGACCTGATGCAGCGGCAGAACGCCGGCGCCCGGACGCAGTCCAGCACCTACTCGCCCATCGTCGGGTCGAAGAACGGCTACAGCCTGGGTGACGTGGTCCATGGTGACGCCAGCATTGCTGACTACATGCTGTCTAACGTGAGCCCGCTGCGCCAGCACCAGGTCGTGGTTGACTCGATGGGTCGCCCGCACATGGCCGGCAACCTGTTGTTCGATGGCGACAAGATCAACGGCGACCTGGCAGCACTGGTCGCGCAGACCCGGAGGTAATCAATGGCCGCTGACGTGAAGGCCGCGGAGTTCGCAGCGAAGCTCCGCGACCACCCGTTCGTGAAGAACGCGATGACGGCGGCCTCGCTACTGAAGCGGGCCCCCGGCACGATGACTGTCGATGAACTGCGGGGGCTGCTGAACCGGACGGCTGCAAACTCCGCGGTCCTTGACCTGACGGGCATGACCGTCACGATCACAGACCAGGTCACGCTGCAGGACCACCCCGGCATCAAGGGCGGGACCTTCCTCATCAACAGCAGCTCCCAGCGCGCCGGCCTGCTGATCAGAACGACCGACAACCGGACGGAGGCGCGGAAGACCTTCATCCTGGGCTCAACCTTCCTCGTGCATGCGCAGCACAGCTCACAGGCGGCGGTCATCTACGCGGTGGATGGCCGCCACGTGGTCATCGATGAGTGCAAGATCCTCGGCGTCAAGGTGGGGCGGGCCATCTACGTGCGCGGCACGACTTCCAACCCGGCTGCCTTCACCCCGAAGACCATCGACCCGCAGATCCTGAACACCGCAGAGGTTGCCTTCGACGCGCTCGTCGGGGATCAACCACTGCCGGCCTCGGGCTGCTGCAACGTGCATGTGCTGCGCACGCAGATCTACATGAACACGCAGGACGGCGAGGCCATCACCTTCGAGTCGACCCGCGTGTTCGCCCCGCAGAGCGACGCACGCACCGCGTGGCGGGTGCGCAACGAGACCGCCACCGTGGCCGCCCCGGTCAGTCACTGCATCGTGGCGGAGTGCGACATCACCGGCGGCCACTATGGCGTCGCGGCCTACGGCGCGCGGCTCATCTGGGTGGGCGGCTGCCGCCTCTATCGGCAGGTGCGGGGCACCAGTGCCCAGGACACCACGCAGTCCTTCCTCACCCACGGTTGCGACATCTTCGACCCGAAGTCGACCGCGCACCACAACGCCTACGGCGCCGACCAGTGTCGCTATGCCGGGTCCACGGTTGACACAGGGCGCTCCAACGGTGAAGGGCTGCTGCAGGCCTACGTCGGGTGCGGGGTCATCCACTTCTCCCATTGCAATGTCCTGTCTCACTCCGAGACGAAGGCGCTGTACATGGTGTACGCTGGCGTGGGCGCAGACGTGACGGTCAGCGATAGCTACTTCATGGAACACCAGCCCCATTCCATCACGCGGGGGCTCTGCGTCGTGGAGACCGACTGGATTGACTCGACCAAAGCGGAGCAGAGTCGCGCCTTCGGCGGCACCAAAGGGGAGTTGGACAAGTTCCTGAACAAGGCGATCCCAACCAAGCTGCGCGTCGTCGACTCGCAGGTCCTTCCTCCGCAACCTGGGATGTTCGCTATCATTCGACCTACTTCACCGAAGTATGGAGTGGCGCGATGTGAGCTGGAATACCCGCGCGACTACCGGAGCCGGCTGAGGGTCTACAGCGAGGCGAAGACCGACATCCGAGTCGGAGTGAACTTCAAGCTCTCTGGCAAACCTTCCTACTCGAACTACTCGGGATACCCGCTGCTACCGGTATAATCACCAGATCCGTTTTCATAGGATCTGGTGATGGCCACCTCTCCGCTGCGCACCGGCCTGACTTTCGATCAGGCCCCTACCCCCGAAGTAATCGATCAGGCATTCGCACCCCGCTCCGAGGCCGCCAAGGGCCTCGAGCGGGCCATCGCCCAAGGCGAAGCCAATGACGCCGCCGCCCGCCGCTTCGCCGCCGAGCGCGCCGGCAACACTGCGGAGATGGAGCGCCAGGCTGCGCTCCAGGCCCAGTTCGAGCAGACCGCTGCCGCCAACGCTCCGCGTGTAGGCTCGCTGCGCGACATCAACGGCATGGGTGACTTCGTCGACTATGCCGCCGGCCAACTGCCGGGCGCCCTCTACAGCAGCGCCCCCTCTGCCATCGCCGGTGCCGCCGGTGCCGTCCTGGGCCGCGGCCTGGGCTCCGCCCGCATCGGTGCCCAGCTGGGCGCCATGATCCCCTCGGTTGCCGCCGAGCGCGGTGAGGCCCTGGCCAACCAGTACAACGACCCGACCCTCAGTCAGGCCTCCATCGCTGAGCGCGGCCGTGCCGCTGACTTCAAAGGCCTGGTGGGCGGTGCCATGGAAGCCCTGGTGCCGGGTGCAATCGGTCACAACGCCTTCGCTCCGCTGAAGCGTGGCCTTGGCCGCCAGATCGCCAAGGAGGCCGTCGAGGAAGGCCTGACCGAAGCCGCGCAGGAAGGCGTCGGCCAGTACGCCGAGCAGATGATCGACCCGACCCGTCAGTTCGACGCTGCCAAGATGGTCGAAGCGGGTGCGGCTGGCGCCGTGGGCGGTGCAGGCATGTCCGCCGCCGGCAACACGATCGGTGCTGCCGGCCGGATCCTCACCCCTGCCGCCTACCAGGCTGGCCAGCAGGCCGCTGACTGGACGCAGGAGCAGATCACCAACCTGCCGCAACCTGCTGAATCCGAGTACTCAGTACCGAGTACTGAGCCGCAGATGCCCTCCCTGACGGGCGCCCTGTACGACCGCTACGGTCGTCCCTCTGTCGAGGCGGGCATCGAGGCGGTGCGCCAGGTCGCCCCTGAGATCGCCGACAAGCTGTCGCGCGCTGTCGAGGCCCCGATCGATGCCGCAGGCCGCGGCATCGAGGGCGCCTACGCCATCCGTGACCGTGCCGCTGTCGGCCTGAGCATGGGTCTGCAGGGCAAGGAGCTGCGCGACTTCGCCATGGGTGTGTCCCTGGGCGAGTACGCCATGTCGGACCTCGCTGGTGATGCGTCGATCCAGCCGGGCGCCACCCCGGAGGAGACCGAGGCCAACATCAGCCGGTACGACCAGGAGCGCGCGCAGCGCAGCCAGCTCTACGCCCAGAGCCTGATGAACGACCCTGACACCGACCCGGAGGTGAGGGCCCGTATCAACCAGATGGGCGGGAGCTTCACCGACGCTGACCAGCGCTGGCTGGCGGGGCGTGTGGCCAGCCGAGACAATGCGCAGCAGTTCGCTGACTGGGTGCGCGGCAATGAGGCGGCGGAGGCCCGGCAGAACGCCGGCGTCAAGGTGTTCAACCAGCTGGACACGATGAGCGTGCCGGAGGAGTACCGGATGCTCTCGCTACTGAACCAGCACGTGAAGCCAGAAGCGTTCGGCGGCGACCTGAGCAAGGTGGCCCCGCACTTCCCGCAGATGTCCAAGATGATGCTGGGCCTGGCCGCCAAGACCGGGAGGCTCACGACGAAGGACGTGGAGAGCATGTTCCGTCTGACGGACGCGCTCCAGTTCTTCAACGAGCCGGAGGCGCTGGTGCAGGCCGTGGAGCAGATGGCTGCCGAGACCGGCGGCCAGCCAGGTAGCCTGGTAGACCGCGTGCGCGCCTTCAGCGACGCTCGCCTCGACCTGCAGACCGGCCCACAGAGCTTCCTGGCCAACATGCTGCCCAAGGCTGGCGAGATCACGGAACAGCAGCGCTTGCAGATCGCTCGTGCTGTGGACATGCACACGGTCGAGATGGCGCTGCACGGCCGCTCCAAGAAGGCCAAGGCCATCGAGGAAGGGCTCACGAGCATCTTCGGCACGCCCGCAGCCACGCGCACGGTGCTGGACTACTACGCCGCCAACAACGCCGAGCTGAAGCCCCTGCTGAACGAGGAGGTGGTCTACGACCCCAACGAGGGTGTCGAGGCCGAGCAGCTCGACAGCGACCAGGTGGTGGAGCAGGGTGCCGCCGACCGCTCGATCAACGAGCGCGAGGTCAAGGAGGACTTCCACTTCCACGACCCGGTGCGCATGCAGCCGTTCTTCAACGCGCGCGACCTGGGCAAGGGTAAGCGCGACCTGATCGGCCGGATGGACCCGGGCGCCAACATCGAGGAGCGCTCCTACCTGGAGTACCTGGAGCAGAACGGCATCAGCCCGCGCCAGGCGAAGATCAACCTCGAGTCGGGCCTGAAGGAGCAGATCGAGGAGCACCGCCGCAAGCTGCAGGACGGCAAGGAGTCGCCGGCCCAGAAGTTCGAGCGCCACGAGCGCATCAAGGACCTCGAGGGTAAGCTCAAGCAGCTGTCGGTCTACCGCAGCGACAACGAGGAGGAGCTGGCGAAGGCCCTGGGCGGTCTGAAGGTCCTCTCCAGCGGCGCGGGTGAAGCCCGGGGCGACACCGTGGTGCCGGACGAGCTGCTGCAGAAGTTCAAGGAGAACCTGACCAACAAAGAGGGCAGGACCACGGCCATCACCTTCGAGATGACCAACGGTAAGCCGCTGCGCCTGTCGGCCGAGTCCATGATCCGGCACTGGGGCAAGGCTACCGGCCGGCACGAGGGCATGTCCGAGGAAGGTCAGCGCAAGATGCTCGCCGACGCAGTGGCGGGCATGCTGGCGCGCGACGACATCAAGGGCATCAAGACTGACCTGAGCAAGGTCAAGATGAACCGGCCCAAGCAGGGCGCCGACGGCAACATGATGGCTACCCAGTCGTTCCTGCCGACCGCCAAACTGTCGCCCGAGGAGCGCAAGGCCCTGGGCAGCCGGGATGTCAACAAGAACCAGTTCGTGAAGAAGGCCGCCGGCATCGCACAGGGTGCGCTGGCCCGCGCCGAGCACTTCGCCGCACTGCCGCTTGACACGAAGGAGTACCGCGACAGCGACGAGCTGCGCGATGAGCGCGAGCAGTTCGAGGCCGCCATGGAGCGCATGCTGCGGGAGATCCGCATCGAAGGCTCCAAGGCCAAGAAGGAGATGGGTGGCATCAAGGGCAAGGTCGCTCACGCTGAGATCAGCCGTCTGGCTGCCAACGTGCAGGACGCCTTCTACAAGGCGCTGCAGGAGTTCGAGAAGGCCCAGCTCAACGGCTCGGGTCTCGATCTGATCGGCGGCGACCTGGGCATGACCGACAACGCCGCTGAGGCTGCCAAGGAGGAGGAGCGCCGCTCGAAGATGCCGCGCGTCTACGACGAGGAGAGCGGAGAGCAGCTGCCGGCCTACGCCCCGGGCAAGAACGTGAAGGCTGCCCGCGCTCCGTCGATCGTTGGCGACAGCAACCTGAAGGCCACGATGGCCAAGCCGGTGCCGAAGAAGAACCCGATGGCGGATGACAAGTACGCCACCGACGAGCAGCGCAAGGCGTCGCGTGAGGCCTACAAGGCGGCCATGGATGCCTACGAGAAGGACTTCTCGTTGGCTGCCGAGCAGCTGGCCCAGAAGGCCGCAGCCTCCGTCGCTCCGGACCGCATCGAGATCCTCTCGCGCCAGAAGGCCGAGCGCGAGCGCATGGTCAAGGACAAGGACATCCTTGACATCGCTGCGCAGCAGGAGCGTGGGCACTTCACCCACGCCGACGCCGCCGAGGTGGCCCAGGAGATGCTGACGGACATCATCCGTCTGAACGAGTCCGCTATCGCCACCAACGGCGACTATCAGGCCTCGCGCGCAGCGTTCGACGCCGCCATCGAGGCAGGTGCCCCGCTGCGCATGGCCCGCGCTGCTGCTCAGGCCAAGGCGCTCAACGACATCGAGGCGTACATGGACGCCCAGGTCAGCGGGGAGCGCTACAAGAACCCGGAGGAGCGCGAGCGTCTGGCCAAGCTGCCGAAGTACGAGAACGCCAAGATCACCGGTGCCGTGCCGACGCAGGAGGAGCTGGTCAAGGCCGCTGAGGCACTCAGCGGTGCTGACCTGAACCGCGGCTTCAAGCTCGAGACTGGCGTCTGGCCAAAGGGTGCTTCGAAGGTCTACCGCGATGCGGTGGCGGCCAACCCCACCCTAAAGGGTCGGATCTTCGCTGCCCTCAAGCTGATGCTGACCGGTGAGACGATCGAGGCGGCGGAGCCGGCACCGGTAGCGTCCGCGAAGCCCAACTCTGTACTCAGTACTGAGTACGAGGAAGACGCAACGAGTGCCGTCGACCAGATCCGTCATCTGGTCAAGACGCTGACGCCTGAGCAGAAGAAGGCCGCCATGGCGACCGGCTACGCCCCGTGGCCTGCCACCATCAAGCAGGCATACGGCAAGATCATGGCGAAGCTGCCGCCGGCTCAGAAGCAGAAGTGGGGCCCCCACATCCAGGCCGCCATCCGACACATGCTGCACGAGCGTCTGCAGGGCGCCAAGACGCCGGCAGAGAAGGCCAAGGTCTTCAACGCGCTGGCTGACGACATCCGGTCCATGACCGATGAGCAGCTGGAGCAGCTGTTGACTGACGACCCGTCGTCCGCACCGCAGGTGCTGGCCGAGGCCCGTCGCCGCCGCGAGGAGATCGAGGGCGGGGCGAAGCCTGCGGAGCAGAAGCCGGTCGAGGCGGATCCGAAGGCCCGCCGCAAGGCGGAGAAGGAGATCAAGGCGCTGGTGGCCAAGCTGCGAGGCACGAGCGTGATCACGAAGGTGGTGGACCCCGAGGGCGGGGTGAAGGGCACGATGCGCTTCGCCGACGTGCTGAACCGCACCATCGAGATCAACGTGGGCGCCGACGGCTCTTATGACAAGAGCACGGTCCACCACGAGGCCATGCACGACTTCTTCGAGATGCTGCGCCAAGGTGAGCACCGCTACCGTCCCGAGGTAGTCAAGGTGCGCAAGGCGCTGCAGATGTGGGCGCATGACGACCAGGTCCTGCGGACCCTGGCCAAGCATTACCAAGGCACGCCGGTCTGGTCGCAGATCAGCCGTACCGATGAGGTCGGCATGCACGAGCGCATCGCCTACGGCTACCAGCTGTGGGTCGAGGGTAAGCTGAACCTGGAGCCCAAGGCTGACCTGGGCGTCGTGGGGAACTTCTTCCGCGACCTGTTCCGCTGGTTCGCCAGCCTGATCGGCGTCCACTTCGGCCCCGAGCGTGCGCAGGAGGTCTTCGCTGCCTTCGCGGAAGGCCGGTTCGCCGACGAGACCGCCAAGGGCGGTCTGGGCATGGCGGAGTGGGTGCGCCAGAACCCTGCCTTCGTGCCGACAACCACGGAGAAGGTCGGCGCCACCATGGGCGAGATGATGACCAAGCTGGTGAGCAGCGCTTCGACCCGCATGCGCGACACCGGGCTGCCAGCGGCGATCAAGCTGACTGACCTGTTCCATCAGGACGTGGGCCGCGAAGGCGAGGGCCTGGGCTTCCTGCAGGAGCGCGCCATGCAGACCGGCGTGTGGACGGCGAAGCTCAACGACATCCTGAAGGACACGACTGCTCAACAGCGGGCGCAGGCGCTGCGTAACCTGCAGAGCATGCGCCACCCGACGAGCACGCTGGAGCGCAACATCGCCTCCCTGATGGAGGAGATGCACGAGTACCTGACGGAAGCCGGCGTGAAGCGCCAGATCGGCACCGACGAGTACGGCCGCCCGGTCTGGGGCGACATGGGCAAGGTGAAGAACTACTTCCCGCGCTACTGGGACTCGGCCGCCATCCGGGCCAACCCTGAGAAGTTCGCCAAGGCTCTCGAACCATTCATGGGCGAAATAGCCGCCCGGAAGGCCGCGGACAAGATCGGCCTGAGCGATGGCATGACCGAGCTGGCAGACAACGACCAGCAGGTCGGCTTCACGCCGGGCGCCGAGAGTGTCAACCGCCGGGTCTTCGACTTCATCAACGTCAGCAACGCCCACCAGTTCGTTGAGTTCCAGATCCAGGACCTGACCTCGGTGCTGACCAGCTACGTCAACAAGGCCGTCCACCGCGCCGAGTACGCCCGCCGCTTCGGCAACGGCGGTGAGAAGCTCCAGGAGATCCTGGGCGAGCTGTTCGAGCAGGGAGCCACCGAGCAGGACCTCGAGACCATCATGAAGGGCATGGCGGCCATGACGGGCGTGCTCGGGGCCAACGAGATCAACCGCACGTGGGCCGGCATCCAGGGCAACATCATCGCCATCGAGAACCTCGCCCTGCTGCCTCTGAGCCTCTTCGCGAGCCTCATTGACCCGCTGGGTATCGCCGTCCGCACCGGCAGCTTCCGCGACGCCTGGGAGGGCTTCAAGCGCGGTATGGACCAGCTCCGCAAGGACGTTGTCTCCAAGGCCACCGGCTCCAAGCAGGAGGAGAGCGAGCTGGAGCTGCTGGTGCGCGACCTGGGCGTGCTGGACGAGAACAGCATGATGAACGCCTACGGCGACGCCTACAGCGGCAACTACATGTCCAAGGGCCTGAAGAAGCTCAACGAGACCTTCTTCCGCTGGAACGGCATGGAGGGCTGGAACAAGGCCATGAGGCTGCAGGCGACCATCGCCGGCTCCCAGTTCATCCTGAAGCACCTGCGCACGGTCAACGACGAGAAGGCCGACCCGAAGGTGAAGGCCGAGTCCAAGCGCTACCTGGACGAGATGGGCCTGAAGGCTGAGGACCTGAAGAAGGTCGAGACCAAGGCTGTGTCGCTCAAGCACCGCGTCCTGCGTGGTGACGACCCGTCCGTGGAGGTCATCTGGGCCACGAACAACCGGGAGGAGCTGCTGAAGACCAAGGAGGACGATACGACCTACCGCCTGCGCCGCGCCCTCTTCAAGTTCGTCGACAGCGCTGTGCTGCGGCCCAACGCCGCCCACCGCCCGATCTGGGGCAGCGACCCGCGCTTCGCCCTGATCTTCCACTTGAAGCAGTTCACCCACAGCTTCCAGGAGGTGATCATGAAGCGCGTCTGGCACGAGTGGAAGAAGGGCAACACGAAGCCCGCCCAGGTGGCGTTGACCTACATCCCCTTCATGGCCGCGGCGGACGCCGCCAAGGCCGTGCTGCTCGGCAAGGGGCTCGACATGAGCCTGGGCCAGTTCTTCGGCAAGGAGCTGGAGCGCAGCGGTCTGCTCGGCACCGGTCAGTACGCCGTGGACGCGGTGCAGGACATGGCCCGCGGCGACAACCCGGCCGCCTCCTTCGTCGGCCCCGCCGCCGACCACGCCGGCACGATCGCCGACTGGATGGCAGGGGAGGCCTCCACGAGGGCCCTCGTGGACCGCTCGGTGCCGCTCGCCAAGTACGCGCCGAAGTGACCGCGATTTAACAATCTCGACCCGGGCCTCAACCCACCCGGGAGCTTGCGTTTGCTGGATCGGTGTAGCAGATATTCCCATGCACTTGTAAGGGGGTCCGGAGACCTGCTACACCGCTAAGTCGTTGATCTGAAAGGCCTTTCAAGTACTGTAGTACTTGTAGTACTACAATTAAAAAGTTCATATTGAGAGAGCGATAGCATTCACCATTGAGAAGGGTTCTCATCTAGATATTCCCCCTATAGCCAACTGATGAATTTTTCGTCGATAAGTGCAACAAACACCAGTTCCCCCTTTGGAATCAACGACTTAGAGTGTTGTAGTGCAGTACTACATCTGCTACAGCTACTACACGGCACTCGTGCCGATGCGACCTCCTGTCAACCGCGAATGTTTCTGGATTGTGAATCCTTGTATCAATTACGACACAGGTGTCAAGAGTTCCGATAAAATGCAGGGCATTGATCAACTCCCTCCACGTACTCCGTACTGAGTACGAAGAAGCCGCAAAGATGTCCCGCGATAAGTTTGCCAAAGCCACGATCCTGCCGACACTGCTGACGATGAAGTGCAAGGGCTGCATGACCATCAAGATGATCTCCGACTTCAGCCCCCGCAAGGACACGAAGACGGGCTACAGCACGATCTGCAAGGCCTGCATCGCTGCCCGCCAGCGCCAGAAGCGCGCTGAGCAGGATCCTGCCATGCGCCTGTACGAGTACGCCAAGCGTCGTGCCATCAAGCGCAAGCGCGACTTTGACATCCTGCCGGAGGACCTGGTCGTGCCGGCCATCTGTCCGGTGCTGGGCACCCCCATGCGTGTGCCGTCGGTTGACCGTATCAACCCGCTGCTGGGCTACGTGAAGGGCAACGTCCGGGTGATCAGCCACCGTGCCAACATGCTGCGCAACAACGCCACCTACGAGGAGATGCAGGCTGTCCTGGCGGACACAGACACCCTGATCAAGTCGGGACGCCTGCCGGCCGAGGTTGCCCACCGCGTTGCCCACGGCCAAGCCGACGCAGACGAAGAGGGCGTTGCCCACGTCCCAGTCGAAACTGACGAGGCGGACGAGGCATAGTATCTGGCAGGGGTAGTTCTTCCGAACCGGGCAAATGCCCGCTAGGAATCGATTGGAGGCGCTCAGGCGCCTCTTTTCATGTGGGGTAGGGTGATCACCCTACCTGGTCTAGCTGAAGGCCTAGAACGGCGATTACGAGGTCGCCGAAGGTCAGCGCGGCGATGAAGGTGCCGACGAATTCCGGCACCATGCCGAGCAGGAGGTCACGAGGGATCCCGAAGATCGTGACCTTCGACTGGTAATAGCTCAGCGGGTCGTACACCGGGAGGTGACGCTGGATGCACTCGGGGAGCTTGTGCTCTCGCCACCGTCTCGAGAGCATCAGCGCTATGGCCAGGGCGATGAGGGTGAAGGTGAAGACGAATGCGATGAAGATGACGGTTTCGAACATGTCACACCACGCTGGCGAAGACAGTCGTGCCGGTACCGCGCTCGAAGGCTTGAGCGGCAGCGACGCTGTCGATTTTGGTCGGGAAAGGGCGAACCTTGTCGGTCTTGATGTCGACCTTGGGCTGTGTCTGCGCACGTTCCCGTGCACGTGCTTCGCGCAGCTTTTTCAGCTCGTCCATGGCATCCTGCGCCACCGGATTGAGTGACTCCAGGTTTGCCCCCTGAGCAGTCAGCTTCAGTTTCAGCTCGGCCATCTTCAACTCGTGTTCCCGCGCTGCAGCGCGTTCGTCCTTGTTGAAGAAGTTCGCGATCTCGTCGATCGCCTTCCAGATGAGGAGACCGCCGGCGATGAGGGCGACGGCGTAGAGCTGAGATTCGTAGCGGTACATGGTGAACTCCTTGGGTTGCCATTCAGGCGAGGGTTGAGAGGGTACTTGGTCCAGCAGCTGGCCTGATCCAGCTCGTCACGATACTGACGCGGGTCAACCGACCAGCGCGTCGCGGTACATCTTCTGCACTTCCGGGCCCTGCAGCTTCAGCCAGTTGATCACCATCTCGTGGCTACGAGCGATGACCGACGGAGACAGCCAGCTGAAGAGGAACCACCCTGTCTTCTCCCCGGTGCAGACATGCTCGCTCAGGTGCCACAGCTCCCGAAGCTTCATGACTGCCCATCCGATGGCGAACCCGCCGGCCGCCACCGCGAGGCCTCCGATGCCGAGGAGTCCGACCCGGGTCTTCATCGCTGCCTCAATCAGCTTGAGCAGCAGGCTCATCGCCAGTGACGCTATTGCCAACACCCTTCAAGGTCCTTGCTTTGATCCAGTCAGCAGCCTCTTGCTCGCTGACCAGGTGTTGAGAGAAGAAAGACGGTGCCATCGGAACCGCCCATTTGCCGTGCGTGTAGATCATGACCCCCTTCATGCAGCCGAGGATCACTGCAACCTGCCTGCCCTCCTTGTACCGCCCGTTGAGCCAGGCGACCTGCAGAGGGGTGAGTGCCGGGAGGACGAACTTGATGCCCATCCCGGCCTTCGGGTCGTACTTGTACTCGACCCACAGCTCACCACCGCTGCCGCTGTAATAGACATCCGGGATGCCGGCGGTCAGCGGGTTGTTGAGCTTCATGTGATACGGCTTGACCGCTCCCATCTTCCGATGCAGCCGTTGGATGAAGTCGGTTTCAGGTTTGCGGCTCATGACGTATTCACTCCTGTGATACTGCCTTGATCAGCTGCTTGCGCAGGAAGTCCTTGGTGCTCTCGTTGAGGATCTGCGCATCGCCCTTCTCGACAGGCACACCGCTCTCGGACTCGTGCTCACGCACCTTGATGGCCGTCGGCCGGTCCAGGTGGATGATCAACCCGCCCTGCTCACGCACCCATGCCGCCTCGTTGGCGAAGCGCACATCGCTGATGATCATGCCGGGGCCGGTGTGGGTAAGGTAGTGGCCGGCGAGCTTCAGCCAGATGTCCTTGTCGACCATCACCCGGCCCCATTCCGTCCCCAGCGTCTGCATGAGGTAGCGGGGCGACTTGTTGCCGAGCAGCTCGATGGGCTCTTCCTTCAGGTCCTGCCAGAGTTTCTGGGACAGGTCCACACCGATGGCCTTCAGCATGCCTCGGATCGGGTCAGCGAAGGCGTAACGGTAGCCACCGAATTCCTCCAGCAGCATCGCCGCAGCTGTGTCCTTGCCCGTGCGGGCCTTGCCGGCAATGCCGATCACTGGGTACTTCATGTTCTGCTCAACTCCACGAGACGACCGAACAGTTCGGTCAGGGGTTCATCCGCTCGCACCTCGAAGGCCTCAACCTTGTCGGGATGCACCATCCAGTGGGCAGGCATCCACAGCCGAGCCTGCTCCCACCGCTTCTCCAGCAGGCACGCGAGCACGCTCGCCACCCGCTGCACATCCATGCTCTCGCCCTCGCAGAAGAGGACAGAGCCGCGATTCGTCACCGCTGCCATCTATGTACTCCGTACTGAGTTCCAGAACGTAGTTCTAGGTACTAGGCTGGGCCTTCTCCCACTCCCTGTCGATGCGCTCGAGCGTCTGGGCGATCTCGCGCTGCAGGGCGGCCATCTCAGCTTTGTGCCGGTTCTGCATGGCCACGAGCTTGGCCGTGGCCTCCTTGTGGATCTTGGCCCGGCGGGCCTGCAGCTCCGCCAGGTTCAGATCCTCCTCGTCCACCTCGGTGAGGATCGAGCGGCTCATCGCAGGACCCTCCGCGGCTTGGCCGCCGCTGCTGCCGGGGCGGCGCCGGGCTTCGGCTGGAAGCGCACCGGGGCGCCGTTGGGTGAGCGGTAGCCGGTCAGGTCCGGAGGCGTCATCAGCACTGCCTTGGCTTCCTCGCGGCGCCGCATGTAGGTCTCGAACTCGTCCTCGCGCAGCGGGCGCACCACCTCGAACTTGGGCTCGGGGTAGGCCACGTCGTCGCGCAGGAAGATCCTCGTCACAACGCCGATGGGGATCGTCTTCATCTTCGTGGCGAGCTTCTGCACGTAGGCATCGAAGTGCTTCAGGCTCACCGGCGGGATGCTGGCGGTCCACATGATCGGATCCTCACCTTCGTCTGCCACGCTCGTGAGCGCGATCAGACGGGTGTTCTTGCAGGCCTTGCCGCGGCCGGCAGAGCCGAACTGGTTCTGCGGGCAGATCAGGCAGTTGCTGCACTGAGGCACCGGCGACTGCTCCAGCGGGGCCAGCGTGGACACGTCGTAACCCATGGCCACGCATGCGGGCGGCACCGGGTTGCTCGGCGAGTACTGCTGGTCGAAGTAGCTGTTGACGGTGATGAAGTCGATAATCACTGCCTCCAGCTCCTCACCTTCCTGTCCGTCAGGCAGAGCGATGGTGTGATTACCGATCCAGCGGATCTTGCCGGTGGCCGGCGAGGAGATCCTGCCCTGGATCGACTGGGCTTCTGCCAGCAGCTGCGCTTGGTAGGTTGCAGGCAGGTTCGACGTTGTGCGGGTCATTGGTCAGGCTCAGAGGGTTGTCGGAATGCGGCTGATCCGCACATCCAGGCCGTCGATGGTCGTGTAACGCATCGACTGGATCTGCCGCTTGTGCTTGCGGATTGCACTCACGAGAGCGGCACTGTTGGACTTCTTCAGTCCGGGATAGGCCTCGAGGAGAGCACGCATGTTCTCCTTCGTGCCGTTGATGAACGTGTCGCCGAATCGCAGGACCATCACTTGTTCCTCAGATGCAGGCGACGATACTGCTTGGGCAGCACGCCGGGGATCATCTCTCCGCGCTCGAACAGCTCCCGGCACGCGGCCGAGTTCACGCGCTTCTCGTAGAGGTGGATGTTACGGGATTCCAGCACGTACTCGTCGAAGGCCTCGCGGTCGATGACCTCTGCCTTCGTGCTCGTCACGATGCTGACGCTCGCCGAGGCACCCTCGCTGCGGGTGATCTCCTGCGCATCCAGTGCGTCGAAGATCTCGCGCTCCACGCCGAGGATCTGCAGGTTGATCGCCTTCAGCTCCTCATCCTTGGCTGCCTTCTCACGTTTCAAAGCAGCCAGCTCTTCGATCCATTCGCCAATCGTCTTCATATTCTCGGTTTCCAGCATTCGGGACACATCACCTTCTTGGTGAAGTGGCCCTGTTTCTCACGGTACCAGCCCTGGCCCCCGCAGATGGTGCAGGGGCCGGAGTAGGCTTGGGTGCTCGCCCATTTCAGAGCGGCGAAGGCCTCCGGGTCGCCACCCCTGTCGGGGTGATGAACCATTGCCTGACGCCGGAAGTACTCCTTCCGGGCATCGGGCGTGAGGCCCTTCATCTCCTTCAGGAAGTGGTCTCGCCAGTTCATTTCGAGTAGCAGGTATCCCAGCCACCCTCTGCCGCCAGTGGGTAGCCAACGGCCCAGTCCGGCGGCGTCGACATGATCTTCTGCATCAGCTCGCAGGTCTCTTCGGCCTTCTCGATCGGGACGCAGGTGACGACCTCATCGTGCGTCATCATCACGACCCGCAGGCCGGCATCCTGCATCTTCAGCATCTGCTCGGCAACGATGATGCGGGCGATGGCCTGCGTCACGTTCTCGGCGAGCAGCCCGCCGTACAGCTTGGCGCGGCCGGCCTTCACCTTGTAGGTCACGTCCTTGAAGCTGACGCCGCCCTGGTGGTCGAACACCGGCGTGCCCTGCAGATCCTCGTAGTGGAGGAACAGCCCGTTCGGCAGCCGGCAGAAGCCCTTTCCGAACTCGAGCACGCCAACCTTCAGCTCGCGGCCGAGGATCATGGCGGTGATCGCCTCATCCATCTTGGCCCAGAACTGTACGATCTTCGGGTTGCGGGTGCGGAACGTGGACACGGCCTTGGCCGCCTCCAGCTCCGTCAGCTCCACCGCCGGCCCCATCATGCCCTTGGCCAGCGTGTCCTTGAACTTCAGTGAGCCCATCCCGAAGCCCAGGCCCAGCCTACCGACCTTGCCGACCGTCCGCTCCGGGCTCGACTTGCCATAGGGCACCTCGGGCTTCCCGAAGATGTCGTTGGCAAGGTCGATGTACAGGTCCGTGCCGTCGCGGAACATGTCCAGCACCCGCTGCTCGCCAGCCAGCCACGCAATGCCGCGCGCCTCGATCTGAGCCGAGTCCATCACGCACAGCGCATAGCCCTTCGGGGCGATCACGGCGCGGCGCAGGCGTCCCTTCTTCGGCAGGTTCTGCATGTTCATCTTGTTGCCGGCGCTCCAGCGGTGCGTGTGGGCCCCGCTGTAGTGGAGCATGACCGGCAGCTTCTGACCATCCTTGCCCGTCTCGATGAAGCGTCCCGCCCGGGTCTCGCCGATGGTGCTCTTGGCAGCCAGCCGGGCGAAGTAGAGGTTCTTCACTTCGCGGTTCGGGTGGTTGCCGAGCGCCTGGAACTCCAGATCCGCCTTCGAGAAGGCATACGTCTGCTTCCCGGTGCGGACACTCTCCTTCATCGGAGGCTCGATGCCGCGCTCGCGCAGGGCCTGGGCGAACTTCTCGTTCGACATGAGCGTGTCGATGTCGACCCCGCCCTGCTCGATGGCGACCATCTTGCGGCCCAGCTCTTCCTTCAGCTCTTCCTCGACCAGCGGAATGTCCACCTCCAGCACCGGGTCGCAGAACATGCGCATGGTCATGTCCACCAGCCGCAGCTCGCTGTCCGGCATGTAGGGGTACATCGCCCAGAAGATCTCGAAGGTGTCATCCACGTCGTCCGTGGCGTACAGCGCCAGGGCCTTCTCCTCTTCCTCGGTCAGCTCCCACTTGTCCTTGATGTCGTAGAGCGCCGCTTGCTTCACCTTACCGGCCAGGCCGTGAGCCTTGGCGATGGTGTCCAGGTTGTGGCGACCGGCATGGCCATGGACCGCGCGGGCCATCGACAAGGTGTCGATGTAGAAGCCCGGGTGGATGCCGTAGACCTCGTGGAGGATGAAGCCGTCGAAGGCCAGGTTGTGGCCGATCACCGCAGTCTTGGACCAGTCGATGCTGTTGAACAGCTCGGTGATCTGCTCCCGGAAGTAGACCTTGGTCTGGCCCTCGCCGATCTTCACCGACCAGCAGTGGACGTGGAAGCGCGGGTCGCGGACATAGTCCGACGTGCTCATCTTCGAGAGCGTGTAGTCTTTGCCGAAGGCGGTCTCCGCGTCCATCGTGATGATGTCGTAGACCTTGCCGCCGACTTCCAGTTTGCTGCGATCCGTCATGGGGTGACCTGCTTGAAAGCGGAGTTGAGCAACTCCAAGATGTTGATCTGCTTCACGTTTTTGTCAGCGAGGCGCTGGTAGACCAGCTCCTCGATGGTGCCCTTCGCCAGGATGCTGATGGTCTCGGTGCGCTGCGTCTGCCCGGCTCGGTACGTGCGCCGGTTACCCTGCAACCAGTGCTCGAGGTTGTAGGTGGGCGAGGCCCAGATCGTCGTCGTGCCGCGGGTGAGCGTCAGGCCGTGGGCCGCCGAGGCGGGGTGGGCCAGCATCACGCGGTAGAAGCCGTTCTGGTAGTCCTTCACCGCTTCCATCCGGTCCTGCTCCTTCACGCTGCCGTCGATGACCGCGAAGGTGATGCCACGCTTGGTGAACTCCTCCATGAGGAGGTCGCGCTGGTGGCGCCAGTGGAAGAAGACCACGCTGTGCTGCCGGGCCTCCACCAGGTCTGCGATCATCTCGTACCGGCTGGGGTCCACCACCGCGTACTTGTTGGCGTCGCCGGTGTAGGTGGCGCCCGAGGCGATCTGCAGCAGCTTGTTGGCGACGCCGGCAGCGTTGACGCTGCTGATGACCTCGCCGCTCTCCAGCGCCAGCAGAGCGTCCCGCTTGAACGTCTTGTACACCGTGGCCTGGCCCGGCGGCATGAAGAAGGGCGTTTCGGTCTCGAAGTTCTCCGGCACGTCGAGGCACTCCTCGAACTTGTGACGCACCGTCATGTCCTTGATCAGCTCGCCCACCGCCTGCTCGGCGCCGGGCTTGTCCTCCCACTTCAGCATATTGGCCGCGGGGCCAGCCTGGGAGGGCGTCTGGGTCATGTTGCGGAACTTGTAGAAGCTCTTGCCGAGGCGCTGCCCGTCATCCAGGATGTAGATCTGGTTCCAGATGTCGGTGATCCCGTTGGAGTTGGGCGTGCCTGTCAGGCCGTACCGGTACTTGAAGTAGCCCTTGATCTTGTTCAGGGCCTTCGACCGCAGCGAGGTGTGATGCTTGAACGCGCTCAGCTCATCCAGGATGAGCGTGTCGAAGCGCGCGAAGAACTCCGGCCGCTGGTCCATCAGCCACTTCGTGGCGTCGACGTTGGTGACGTACACGTCAGCCGGGCGGGCGAATGCCTGGGCCCGGCCCTTCGCCTGGGCCACCGACACGGAGATGCCGGGGGCAAACTTGGCGAAGTCGTTCTCCCAGGCCGAGCGCAGCAGCGACTTCGGAGCGATGACGAGGGCACAGCCCCCGCCATTGCGCCGCCGCTCGGCGAACAGCTCGATCTGGACGCGCGTCTTGCCGGTGCCGGGGTCACTGGCATCCAGCACGCGCTCGTGGGTACGCATGAAGTCGACGGACTTCTTCTGATGGTCGAACAGCGGGAACGTCATTCAGACACCTTTGTCGCAATGCCCGGTGCCACGGGGGCCGTACGGGCAGTATTTGCAGGAGAACATGTTGGGGTTGGCGGGGAAGTCGGTGCAGGTGGTCAGGTCTCGCGCTCGGCTGTCGAACTCGGCCTTAAGCTCGGGCAGCTGCTCGCGCAGGAACTCGCGGCTCACGACCTCGCCATTGTCGAGGTACCAGATCTCGCACGTCACCTTCTGCACAGCGGGCTGCCGCATCATGACGACGATGGCGTAGAGCATGAGCTGCTCGCCATGCTTGATCTCGTTACCCCACTTGCGCCCGGTCTTGTAGTCGATGACCAGGACATGGTCGTCAGTGATCTGGGCAACGGCGTCGCACTTCAGCCGCAGCCAGCCGTCTGATGAGGTCCACGCCACCGGCTTCCACTCGGCGTTCATGGCCCACTCATCCTCCACCTTCACCTTGCCCTTCTTGTACAGGGCTTTCAGCGGGGTCAGCTCCTTCTTGAAGGGCTTCAGCTCCTCGACCAGCTCGACCTCACCCTTCACGAACTTCTCGGCGGCGGAGTGCAGGCGGATGCCGCGCTCGAGCTTCGTCTCGATCTCACCCGGCTGACGCTCGGGCTCAGGCTGCGGGATCTTGTCGCCGAACATGAGCTTCGCTTTCAGCTTGCAGCTCTCGAACTGCACCAGGCGCGAGTAGCTCCAGGTTGGAATGGGAGGTTTCACTTCTGCTCCTTGATGGCCTGGTAATGCCAGGTGTCTTTGTACCGAGTTTCGAGTACTAAGACGGTACCGGGGTACATGCGTTGCATCGCTTCGCGCTTCGTCGCCCATCGTTCAGTGACGAGGTGACGGCGCTCGCTGAATTTGACCCTGCCGCACGTGAGCACACGGTCGGCAGGGAGCTTCTCCCACCTCTTCTTCTCGATGACGAAGTAGGCGAGCGACTCGTTGTAGATCATGCGTCGATGTGAAGAATCTCGCCCCAGGGCGGTGTTTCCGAGGAGTCGATGATAGCCCACATGACGGGGTACGAGTGAGGTTGTTCGGGGAAATTGGCGTACCCATCGGTGAAGTACACCAGGCAGCGCGGCTCAATCCCCTGCTCCTCCACCCAGTCAAAGACCGGTCGGAAGGAGGTGCCGCCGCCGCCGCGCAGCGCCAGCTCGACATCGTCGTGCATGCTGAACGTGTCGACATGCTGGATGTCGCTGTCGCAGTAGATCACGTGCAGCTTGGTCGGGCGGGCGACCTGCTTGATGTCGTTCAGCTCGGAGGCGACGCGCTCCAGCAGCTCCTGGGTCATCGAACCGGAGGTGTCGATGGCGACCACGATCTCGCCGAGGGTGTCGTTGCTCTGACGTGAAGGCATGAAGAGTCCTCCGCCGATGAAGCGGCGATTGGGGCGCTGCCAGCTGTAGTCGTCGGGCGAGCGCTCGGTCATGAAGCGCGAGAGCGCCTCAGCCCAGCGCACCTTCGGAGCCAGCTGACCGTTGACGAAGATCTCGAGCGAAGACGGCAGGTTGCCGGACATCTTGGCTGCCTGGGCGGCCTCAGCCAGCGTCTGCTGCCAGCGGCGCTCCTCGGCGTCCTTCTCACCCTCGGTCCCGTTGGCGTTCTCGCCATCACCCACCGTGCCAGTGGCAGCGGACTTCTGCTTCTGCTGGTCCGAGAGCTGCTCCGGCAGCTTGTTGTAGATCTCCTCGGCCGTCATGCCGCGGTACTGGGCATCGAGCAGACCGCCATCCGGCAGCTTCATACCAGCATCATGCAGGACAATGTTGATGGCGTAGTCCGTGGCGATGTTCCAACGCTCAGGGTCGCGCCCCTCGCGGCGCAGGTGATGCAGCAAGGCGCAGTGCATCACCTCGTGGGCCAGCACCCCCGCACGCTCTGCCTCCGGCATCTCGGCGAAGACCTTGGAGTTGTAGATGATGCGCGCGCCATCCGTGTAGGCGACGGGACATTCTGGGTCTGCATCGGTGGCTTCGCGGACTTCCATGCGCATGACCAGGGAAGCGAAGAACGGCTGCGAGTTGAGCAGCATCCAGGTCATTGCTTTGGTAGCGGGGGTGATGGTGGTTGCCATATCAGGCCTTCATGAGTTTGAGAATTGGGATGTACGGGAGGTAGTCGTACCAGGCGTCGATGAAGTGCGGAGCCATGTACGACTTGGCGCGGTAGAAGCGCTGCGGATCCTTGGACCAGACCAGGATGCGCCGCTTGTTCTCCTGCGAGCTGGCCATCCAGAAGGTGCAGAGACCTCGAGCCTTCCGGTAGAAGCACCAGGCTTCGACGACCCGGGTGGAGGTGAACAGCATGTTCCCCCGCGCCGGCTCATCCAGGTACATGACCATCTCCACCGGCTCCTCACGACCCGGGATCACGATGCACACCGTGATCGGATGCGCGATGCTTTTGCCGAACTTCAGCGGTGGTCGTCCGGACAGCTCCCACTCGGCCGCTAAAGCCTGTTCGAGGATCTGGTAGGCGATGCCGTTCAGCGCAGAAGGGAGAGGCAGCTCTCCATATGTCTGACACGCGGCAACAAGTCCCGCAATTTTGCGGCGTAGGGTGATTTGCTCTTCTTCAGAGCGAGGGGTTTGGTAAACCATCTTTGAAGATCCGTAGTTCGGCAGCAGATTGCAAGATCGCGCAGCCCGTCCATCACCTCCCCATCGGCCTCACCGATCGGGAGAGATACCTGCTTCCATTGATCGCTCTGGCACGTTTCATCGAACTCGACCAGATCGATCACCACGCCTTCAAGCGGAACGACATAGTAGGTCCAGGGAACGATGCTCTTGGGGTCATGAGCTTTCAGCTGGAAGGGAGTCGTGCCAGCTTTGCGCTTCTCCATCCATCGGATCTGCATGTGAGGGAACATCTGGTTCCACTCAGCGATGTTGCGCATCGCGTGGAACTCCCGCGCGATCGCGCGGGCTTCATAGATCGATTCGACGCTCATTTCAGCAGCCTCAGAACAGACTCACGGAACTCGAGATCAGGCAGCATCTTGCGAAGCTCTGCCGCCATATCAGACCTGCTACGCGCGAGCAGCTTGCGGTCGCGCAACCACCGACTCACGTCTTGATGACGGGCGAACTGCAGGAAGTCCTTGGCGTTCTGGAAGGCAGGGTAGTCCTCAGCGGCGATCTCCTGGGAGATCCGACACCACTCTTCCTCTTGCATGCGCGCTCTGCACTTCTCCCCGAAGCCGGCCTCGAAGTTGTCGCGCAGCGCCCAGACTGTCAACTGGTTGAACTCCTGGGGGCCGACGGTCACCGCTACAAACTCCGTGGTGACCGCTTTCTGCTGATGCACGTTTGGCTCGAGACGCAGATCTGGAAACATCTCGTTCCACTTGGCTACGAGACGGACCGTCAGGTACCGCCATGGGATGAGGATGAGATGTTCCGGGATCAGCATCACTTGCTCCAGTGGGTCTTGTACTCGAGGACGGTGACCTGGGCCAACAGCATCAGGCTCGTGGTGCCGGCATCCGTCTTGATGTACGCCCGGTGGGCCGGCTCCCACTCGGTGTACCAGGTCAGCTTGTCCTTCAGCGCGGGGCCATGTTGGCGCAGGTTGCGCACCGCAGCCATCAACGCCATGCGCTTCGATTCCGGCAGCTTGGCCGTGGCCAACCACCGTTCGATGCGGTTCAGCTCAGATAAGAGAACCGGTTCGGTCATAGTGTCTCCGCAGGAGGTGGAAGAAAATTGTCTGCCACCGGGTCATCCAGCTGAAGTCCGGACGCCCGTTGGCATCGAGGGTCACGACCACATCTGCGAGGAACGCTGCGCGGCGCAGGTACGTCTGCCGCTTGCCGCGGAACTGGATCCGTCCCGGCGCCTGCTCCCGCGGATAGGCCAGGATGTGACCCAAGTAGTCGCAAGGCACATATTCCTCCCCGGTCCCGAACAGGTTGTCACGCAACACCTGCCGGTCTGGATGCTCTTCGTTGTGCCACATCACGATCTGTTCGCGGAAGCTGTCGATGAGGTCGTAGTCGAGTTTCATCTCATGAGTCTCACGAGTTTGAGTTGGTCGAGCAGGGGCTCATACTTGCCACACCCCTTCAGCTCAGTCTGTGTCCCGGCCGCCAGCCGGTTCAGCGTGGCGACGCACAGATGCGTGCTGGCCTCGCGCAGCAGGTCGTATGTGTCCCGGGCGAAGCAGTACTCCCTGCCCTCCGGGTCGTCGCGCCGGTCGTGCATCACGCGATCGCACATGTCCAGCTGCGCCTTCAGCCAGGCGTCGTGCTTCTCAGTAGCCATACTGCGACCGCCCGGTGAGCAGGCTGTAGTCCTCGATGCTGACCAGCAGGTACGCATCCTGCTTCGGCCAGTGCTTGCGGGCGGCGGCCCGCAGCTCGGACAGACGGTCGAACGACTGCGAGCCGATCTGGGCCAGCCAGCGGTACTCGGGATCCTTCGTCATCACGGCATGCTCGCTGCGATACTTGGGCCAGCCGATCAGGTTCTTCTCGGCCATCGCCTCGCGCACGCGATCGCGGCAGACGCGGTGACGCAGCTTCAGGATCTCGTGCAGGCGCTCCTGGGTGCGGTGCATGACGAAGAGGGGGGTGACGCGGATCTTGCCGTTGACGATTTGCAGGTTCACGATTCTTTCCAGTTCGTGTTGATGATGCGTTTGATGCAGGGGATGTCGCTCTCGAGCAGCCACCCCCAGTGCTCCAGGATGTGCTCGTAGGTGAAGTGGTCCTTCTGTTGGTTCACGAACACGAGCCCCTTCTTAGCCTTCGCCGCAGCCTGGAACACATCCCAGCCGTCGACCAGACCTGCCAGCTCGAGCAGATCTTCCTCGCTGATCTCGCTGTAGAAGGTACAGCCCGGTTGGTCGTACTTGAAGCTGACACCGTCCACCGTGACCATCATCTTCGACCAGACCGGCAGCCAGTCAGAATACTCAGACTTCACCGCATGGCACCGCTCCATGACGGCGGCCGCCAACGGGGTGTCAGCCATCGCCCAGCGCAGCTCCCTAAAAAGGGACTCCTGAGTACTCCGTACTAGGTTCTGAGACGGCCGGGACAAGACGCCAGACTTTTGCGAGGCATTGTGTATGAGCGAGAAGGGGGTCATTGGAAGCGTCCTCGTTGAGCAACTCGTCCACCGTCTCGGGAGCGCAGTGGATGCAGTAGGGGTTGCCAATCAGCCGCCCCTGCTGCCAGGAGTAGAGCTGAGCCATGGCCCGGATGTCCATCACGAAGCCGCGGGCGTACTCGTTCTTCAGGCGGTGCAGCGGCAGGAAGTCGACATTGAACTCTGCCGGCACCATCAGCATCGGCAGCTCGGGGGTCTTGGTGTACAGCCGGTAGTTGCCGTACCGCAGCTCGATGCGGCGGGGGCGATGCTCGGTGACGCCCACCGGGCGGTTGTGCCAGGCCTCCAAGGCGCCTGCCGGCACCAGCTCGTGGACGACCGCGAGCAGCCCTGCCTGGAGGCGCTCCTGGAACCAGGGGGAGGTCTCCAGCTCACGCATGAATTCGTAGAGGGTCACAGCGAATCTCCGATGAAGGACAGACGGGCGCGCCATTGGCTGAAGCTCGAGGGCAGATCAGCATCCCAGCGATCCGAAGAGATGCGGGCGGCGAAGATGTCCGCCGGCTCGATAGGGATGGGCAGATCCGAAACGAGGTTGATGACAGACTCAATCCGGGTGCGCAGATCCTTGGGGAGGCGCGAGAAGTCGACCGATTCCGGGAGAACCTTGGGCGGAACGCAGCTGGGCAGCTTCCACGCAAAAACGAGGGGGCCTATGCTCGTCTTCTGGCCTGCATAGGCGAACTCGAGATTGTTCTCCATGGCATGGAGAACGAATTTCGCTATGTCCAGGCCCCTCCCCCCGGGGGAGGTGGTGATGCAGAGCTGGACGAGATTGTCAGTGTCGTCCAGCCAAGGCTCTATCACGCGGTTGATGAAGTTCCGGAGAAAGACCTCTGCTCCAGGAGATCGCGCAAAGACTTGCTCAGCGAAGCGTCTAATATCTTCCATACTCGCTCCAGATCTCGGTGTTCGCGGAACAGCTGGCTGGCCTTGATGCAGTCGTCGCACTGGGCCAGAGCTTTGTGAATCTCAGCCGGAGTGGTGAAGAGCGAGAGTCGTGGCGCACGGCTCATCTCGGGCCAGCGAGGCACTCGCAGGTAGCGAGGGGTCTCGCCACCCACGAGGACGACTCCCAGCATGCCCTCGCGGGCCTCGTCCGGTAGCTTGTCGAGCTGCTCAGCGAGGCTCTCCGAGTAGGCAGCGCGGGCAGCCTGTTCGCGCGCCTCTGCGGAGATCTTGCGCCAGAGACCTGTCTGAAGGTCGTAGAGCGCATCGAGGACGGTGCGCTCGTCGTCCGTCAGATCAGCTTGCTTTCGCGCACCCATGTCATGAACTCCGGCTGGAAGCAGAGATTGCTGTTGGCCGGGTTGCGGACGATGTCGCGGGCGAACAGCACCTGGTACTCACCCGGCAGCCGCTCGATGTACTTCATGGCCTGCTGCCAGTTCTTTGTCGTCGTGTGACGAGCCAGCATGGTCGTGACGGCGTAGTTGGCGCTCGGCTGCTTCGGCAGGCGGGTCTCCTCGGGCTTCTCGAGGATCTCCTCAGCCGTGGGCAGGTCCTTGTACAGGGTCTTGAAGGCCATGTACTCGACCGAGGCGGCGTCGCCCACCGTGCCGGCGGCCAGCATGGGCAGCAGTTCTTCGTCGGGTTCCTGCTTCAGGATGCGGTCGAAGAACTCCCAGCTGCGCGGCGTGGCGAAGGCCTTGGCGTCCTTCAGGTTCTGCAGGCGCTGTTTCTCTTCCTTCGTGGAGCCGGCGTGGGACTCGGACTCGTTCAGGAAGTTCTTGCGGAAGCGCAGGAAGGCGATGATCGTGTCGTCGATGTTGGCGCCGAAGGCCCAATCGATCCAGTCCTCGAAGTGGACCTCGAAGTCGATGTGGCTGAAGCGGTTCTTCAGCGCGCTCGACATCTGGTTCACGATCGCGCGGTCCTGCATCCGGTTGCCTGCGGCGACCACCACCCAGCCTTCCGGCAGCTCGTAGTCGCCCAGCTTGCGGTCCAGCACCAGCTGGTAGGCGGCAGCCTGCGTGGCCTGGGCCGCGGAGTTGATCTCGTCGAGGAACAGGATGCCCTTGCCTTCGGTGGGCAGGAACTTGGGCGTGGCCCAGTCCGTCTTGCGGGATTTGGAGGCAGCCGTGCCGGTCACCAGGGGGATGCCGCGCAGGTCAGCGCTGTCCAGCTGCGAGAGGCGCAGGTCGATCAGCTCCAGGCCCAGCTTCTTGGCCACCTGCTTCACGATCTGGGATTTGCCGACACCCGGGCTGCCATGCAGCATGACGGGTTGTTTGGCGTTGATGAGGAGTTCCAGGGCTTTCGCGGCTTGTTGGGGGCGCATGGTCATGCCTTCCTATTGAGTGATTTGAGGTCCGGTCCGGGGACGATGAAGTACCGGAACGTGGATGCTGCTTGGTTGAGCGAGACACGCAAGCACAGGGCTTCGACCCAGCTTGCACACCAGTGAGTGGGGCGGCACTGCAGTGCGTCAGAGACCCCGTACTTGCGTGGTTTCATCAGTGAAGCGTGTGAGGATTGGAGGTATCGTGCTGCGCGGCTTCAGCGTGCTGCTCGAGGTAGTGAGCCAGCGCGGCGTTGAACTCAGGGAGTTCAGCGCTCAGCGAGGCGATCGCGTCGGCAATCACACACGCCAGATCGTGCGCGCTGCCGCCGTAGGCCTGCACCGTGGGCAGCTGGTTCTCGCCGCCCGCGTATGCGATCAGGCCGATGACCGCCGTGACATCGGCGTCAGTGGGGACTTCTTCGAGGGACTTGTACAGCTTGTCCAGCAGCTTACGATTTGCCATTGATGATCTCGTCCAGGTTGGCGTCGATGTCGATCAGCACCTCACCCAGCTTGCTGATGTGGTCCTCGAGGGCTGAGATGCGGCGCCGCAGATCAGCGATCACCTTGTCCTGTGCTGCCTCGTGGATTTTGCGGCGCGAGGCGGTGCAGTACACCGCCTGGGCCAGGTTCGCCGCCCGCATTTGGTCGGCGACCATTTGGTCGAGTGCTCTCGAGTTCATTTTTTCTCCATGCACGTCATGCAGGGGATCACCGGGACGACCTTCTCGACCGTCCGGGTGCGCCATTTGACCTTCTCCACCACCTCCGGCTTGGGCGGCGTGCGCGTGTCCAGCTCATACGCGACGCAGTCCATCAGCCGGATCGTGGTGATCAGGCGTTGCAGTCCACCACTGGCGCCGGCGCCAATGCTGCCGCCGGCACCGTTGCTACCATTGCCGCCGATCCCGAAACCCCAGCCAGTGGACACAGTGGTCACGGCAGTGGTTTCGGTCATCCGGTGTCCGAAGAAACGGACCAGGCCGGGGGCCAGCTCGACACGCTTGTACGGCATCTCCTCGTCAGAGACGACGTACATGTCCGTGCCGGCCTCGAACTCCTGAGCGCCCATCGGCCGATTATTCAGACCATTCACGCTCCGGCGAACGATCTTCATCCGCGGCTGACACTCCGTGTCCGCATACCGACTCACGGTCGCGCTCGGTGTGATCGCTGGCGGCACGACCGGCTGCACAGGCCTCACTGACCAGCTGCGCGATGCGTTGGTCACCGAAGCCGACCCGCCCGTTGCTGCCTGGCCCTGATGCTGACCTTGATGCTGGTCCTGCCGCTCCTGCTGCCACTGCTGCTGCGGATCCTGCGCGCACGCGAAGGCGCCGTCGCAGCCATGCGCGAAAGCTTCGCTCGTGGCCCACAGCATCAGGCCGGCGGCGATTGACACCCATACCCAGTCTATTGCTTTCATTTTCCAGTGCTCCCGAACCCGCCGGTGCCCCGTCTGGTCTCGTCCAGTTCATCCACGGTCTCGAAGTCCATTCGGAAGAACGGCATCAGGACGGCCTGCGCCACCTTGTCACCGGTCTCCACCCGGAACTCCTTGTCCGAGTCGTTCTGCAGCTTCACCAGGATCTCGCCGCGGTAGTCCGAATCGATCACCCCGGTGCAGTTCGACAGACGCACGCCATGGTTGAAGCCATGACCGCTGCGGCTGTAGACCATCAGCACCGTGTGCGGAGGGATCTGCACGTGCAGACCCGTCCGCACCACACCGGACTCGTGCGGCGGAATCACCGCGTCAGTTGTGGCGAAGATGTCGTAGCCGGCAGCGCCGTCCGACGATTGGCGGGGCAGCGTGATCAGCCCCGATTTCACTTTGATCACAGCCATTCAGCAATCCTCGCTATGGACAGGACACTCAGGCCGACCCCGGCCAGCAGCAGGAGAACTTCCAGCATGTCCTCCATCAGCCTGACCCAGCTCGCCCCGCTCTCGCTCCTCGAGAACACGCTGCAGTGCCCGCCACTGTGCCGGAGATATAGCGGCATTTCGGGCCTCTCGGATGTCGTCGAGGGATTTGTTCCAGAACTTCCCGCGCTGCTCTTCGTACAGCAGCTGGTTTCCACGGCGCAGCAGCTCATTGATGACGAACTCCGTAGGGTCGATGTTGCCTTCAGCGACGGCAAGGTCGCGCAGCAGCTGCTCGATGGAGGAGGCCTCGAAGGCCTCCTGGAGCAGCCGCTGCAAGTTGATCGAAGCGGCTGCCATGATCACTCTCCGTCCAGCGTAGCCGTGGCTTCAGCCACGATGTCGGTCAGGAACTTCGCCGCGACCCGGGCCTTGACAGCCTTGCCGCCGCGCTCCAGCAGGATGTCCTGCACCAGCGTGAACACGTCTTCGTTGTCGACCTCGTTGGAGCGGTACAGCAGCTCCAGCAGCTCTTCGGTGGATTTGTGGTCGTATTCCTGCTTCAGGAAGGCGGAGATGGAGGTGTCAGTCATGTGAGATGTCCTCGTGAACGTGGCGTCGAATGACGACGCCGGGGTGGGGTGCTCCTTGCGGAGCATCAACGCCGTCGGTGTATACAGCCACCGTCAGCTCGTTGACTTTGGTGTTGTGGCGGTGCTGTCGCTCCAGCTCGTCAGCGAACACCTCGCGGTGGATCAGCAGTGCCGGGTTGATGCCCAGCACGTGCTCATCGAGGATCGATGAAGAACGCAACGCCTTGATGTACTTCATCACGATGAGCGGGCTGGTCCGCCACTGGAACTTCGGGTACCGCTGGGAGCTGGTCTTGAAGCGCGACACTGATGGCCTCCAACAACTGGTGATTGGTGGTTCGCAGCCGAATCAACTCGGCTGCGCAAGAGATGAGAAGATGCTTCACAGGAAGTCCTTGATCAGGTCCCTGACCTCGTCCTTCTGCTCAGGAGTCAGGGTTTTGGTCGGGATCGTCAACCCGCGCACGACCTTGTCGCCGATGCGCACGTTCTTCACCTCGAGCCCCATCTCGTCGAGCCAGGCCACGCGCTTGAACTCGCTGGCCATCTGCTTGCCGAGCAGGTACTCGTACAGCACCCGGATCTCGTTGGTGCTGATCTTGTCCGGCGAGATCTCGTCGAGACAGACCCGCTTGAAGATGTGCGCCGCCAGCTTCAGCCGCTGCAGGTCGAACATGTCCAGCGACTCGTCGGCGTTGGGCATGAGCTTAGCCAGCGGCATCAGGTCCCCGGACTTCAGCACGTCTGCCACGCGCTCGCGGTCGGTCAGACTGACCTGCTGCGCGCTCGCCTTCTGCGCCGACATCATCGGGAAGCGGACACGATCCTCGTCCACCTTGATCGAGATGAGCAGGTTGGCGAAGGCCTGCAGCTCCGCTGCAATCGCCTTCGTGTCAACCCAGCTGGGGTCCAGCTTGGTCGCCTGGTAGGCCGGCATGTTGTAGCGCCGGTCCCCCTGCTCGACATCGATCGGGTACTTCGAGTTGGAGATGAGGATGAAGCTGTTCCAGCTGCGCTGCTGAGCGGCCTCCTTGCGCATGGAGCGCACGGGGGCGGTGTCGCCCGTCACCAGCATCTTCAGCTTGTTGTTCAACTGGTCCCTGCCCTTGTGCTCGCGCACGTTCACCTCGTCCACCACCACCAGCAGGCTCTCCGACTGGTAGGTGTTGAACTTCTCGGCCAACGTCTCGAGCGACAGGAGCAGAGCATTGGTCTCGCCGAGCAGAGGCTTGAGCACCTGCTCGAAGAGCACGGTCTTGCCGGAGCCCTGCACACCCGTCAAGATCCAGGCGGTGCCCGCCTTGGTCCGGTTCTTGAAGATGTGCGCGACCCAGTTCAGGAAGTACTCGATGGCGACCTGGTCGTCCGACATGGCGTGCTTGATCAGACGGCCGATCCACTTCAGCGAGGTACTCTGTACTAGGTACTGAGCGCCTTCCTGGTGCGTCCGTGTCTCCGTGCCCGTCATCTTCATGAAAGGTGAGGGCACGAACTTGTTCAGCATCTCGGCCTCGTAGTCGAGGACCGTGTGGGTGGTCGGGTCGTAGATCGGCCGACAGGTCCGGATGATCTCGGGCGGATCCACCTCCAGAGCGGTGAAGTAGTCCTCGACCATCTTGAGCGACGAGGCGGTATTCCACTGCCCGACCACACCGATGTCCGGGTGATAGCGACCGTAGATGTACTTGCCGGTGCCGTCAGCGACCACGAAGGGGACGGGCTCGCCCATCTCGAGCGTGGCCTGCTCCAACTGCGCCTGCTTCTCGGCGTAGTAGGAGGGCAGTGCGTCCTTGATGGAGTAGACCGGCTCGCCCTTGAAGTTGTAGAGGAACTTGAAGTCGTCGTCTGGGTGGAAGTACCCCCAGCTGTCGCCGCCGTTCAGGTTCATGTAGGTGAAGCCGCGCTCGGACTTCAACCCGGTGATGGTCATGGTGCCCGCGGGGACACCAGTCAGCATCTCGTCCCCGGAGGGTAGATACTGGATGGTCCCCTTCACCTTGCCGAGGCCCAGCTTCTTGCGCAGGTCATCGATCGTCTTGCGACGGGTCTCCATGACCAGCTGCGCATCTGCCAGCACACGAGCCAGCGGGATGACATCCAGTGCCCGGGTGACCAACTGCACGCGAGCCGCGCCCGGGTACGGGTCGGTCAGGCCGGAGGCCAGTACCGGCGGCGCCACATAGAGGAGCTTGTCGTTCTGGCAGGTGGTGATGTCCAGCGGGTAACGCAAGGCCACTCGGCTGCCAGCCAGCTCCAGGTCGTTGGCCAGCTCGGGCACCGAGTAGTTGCAGTGCTCGAGCCAGACCTTCAGCTGCGACGGGGTAATGGCCCCCTCCAGCAGCATGAACACGTGGCAGCGCAGGCCAGGGCACTGCGGCAGGCTCGCGCTCGAGCTGTACTGGAGGACGTAGGAGACATCGCCCAAGCCCAGCAGCTGCAGAGCCTGGTCGACGGTGGGAGTCTGGCCCTGAACGAGGAACCCGTCGAAGTCCAGACAGACCCACTGCGTGAGGGTAGAGGGAGAGGTGGCGCCAGCGCGCTTCTCGTCCACGAGATCGCGCAGCAGCTCGCCCTTCACCAGGGCGGCGCCCTGAGCGGCGACCGACGTGACCAGGCCGTGCAGATCCGCCAAGGAATTGACGGTGTGCTTCTGGCTGCTCATCTGGAGCACGTGCGGGTACTGCTCGTTCTTCAGGCTGCCCGTCGGGGAGAGCCAGTACTTCTTGGCGAAGGGCGTGCCGTCAGTGGCAGCGACGGTCCAGATGTGCATGTCAGTCCTCGTGTTGAATCAGAAGGTCGAGAGGCTCGACCTTGTAGAAGTGAGCCATGCGGTTGATGGTGTCAAGCGTAGCTTGGTAGTCGCGCTGCTCTTCGAGCTTCTTCAGGGTCTCGTAACGGATACCTGATTGCTCGACCGCCTTGACCCGCGACAGACCTGTTTCAAGTCGTAGCTGGCGGATGAGAGCTGTGTTAATGCGAAGTCGGAGCATTTGTCTGCCACCTGAACGATGTTGAGATTGGCCAGCTTCGCCAGCTTGCACATGTCGGCATGCTGCGCCGGCGGCAGGTCCATCATGATGCGCACGGCCTGCCGTGAGCGGTGGACCGCCACCTGGCCGCCTGTGAGCGAGTCCCAGAGCAGCTCGAGCGTCGACATGAGGCGGGGGTCAGAAGGTGTTCGTTCCTTGCCGACCTGATCGACGATGTCTCGAAAACCAGAAGTCCAGACGTTGGTCGGCTTCTTGAAGCACGTCACTACGAGCCGGGCAATCCGCTCTTCCTGCCACGCCGCGCCTTCCTTCTTCGCGCGGACCCAGAAGTCGTAGGCCTGAGAGTGGATGGCCTGCTGCAGGAGCAGATTCATCTGTTTTCGAGTCAGCATGTTCGTCAGTCCTGGGGTCGGGATAGTAGCACAGGGTTGTCCGGCAAGCTCTTCAGGTGCGGGTAGGTCTCCTTGCACGTCTTGACGCCGAGCAGTCGGCAACCTGCAAGGAAATCATCCGGGTCGACACCCTTCCTCACGATCAACGTGAAGAACGCCGCCAACTCGAACAGCGAGTCCTCCTTGAACTGGAGGTACAGCCGGTCGTACCCCTCGGATGCGGAAACGCCCTCGGCGAGCCAGGACCGGCAAGTTTTGTAGCCGACTGGGTTCAGGCTGAGGAAGGCCTTGAGCGCGATGCAGACCTGCTCACCCTCGGTCAGCGCGCCCGCCATCTGCCCCACATACGCCTGGGCCTGCGGGGTGAAGTGGTAGAGCGCGCGCCTGAGCATACTGATCCTCATGCTCCTTCTCCATGAAGCGCTTCAGATGCGAGCGCGTAGGAAATGCCTGCAGTTTGAGCAGGCCAAGCGTGTGCCGGACGCGGTCGTCATTGAGACCGGCGCCGGACTTGGCCAAGTTGCTGATGGAAGTGAAGTTGGCATCGAGCGCCATGGCGCGGGCGAGGATCTCGCAGAAGTCCTCGTCGCTCTTCCGGCGCTCGAAGAAAGTCGAGCTGCAAAGACGACGGAAGTGCTGATATTCGAGGGGATAGTCAGACATCGACCACGCCAGGATGATGCCTGTCCACCCATGCGCGTAGCTCTCGAACTCCTTGCGCGCCAGCGCCCGCTCAGGTTCGCGCACGCAGGTCAGCAGCTTCTCGAGCATATCTTCAGTCACTGCCATGGGGGTTTCTCCTAGTTGCCAGCCGAGGATCGGTTGTGACCGTTGATGAGGGAGTCGCGGAAGGCCAGCAACCCTTCAAGGTCTCGGTCCTGGATCTTCTTGAACACATCCGGATCCGTCTTCTCGGGAAAAGTCATCAGCGTGTTCCATGCGTGCCTGAAATGGCTCGCGTTCTGGGCATTGAATGGCACCTTGTTGCCGCGCCACCAGTTGGCCAGCGCGCGGAGCTTCATGGACTTCTCGCTCGCGCCCAGCCACCCCAGCACTCGGCGCTCATCGTCGTTGAACGCCTTGTCCGTCATGTGGAAGTAGTTGTGCGGCTCCGCCGTCATGCCCTCGAGCTTGGCCAGCGCGATGGTCTCAGCGATGTCCTGCTCTTGCCATTGGTCGAGGTAGAAAGGCCAGTAATACTGGGTCTTGAAGAACTCTCCGAAGTCGGGATCCACGATGAAGCGCGACCAGCCGCGGTCACCGCAGCAGCGCAGAATGAACTCGGCCTGGTCATAGACATCGCTGATGGTCTGCTTGCGACGACTCACCCGGGCGATGGCGCCCAGGAACTCCATCGTCGTCCGGCCATGCGGAAGGCGGAAGAGCGTCTCCACGTTCCGCTCGTCGTAGCTTCGACCGCTGATCCGGTAGAACATCAGGAACTTCAGCAGCTTCAGCTCGTCCATGTCAGAACCTCCCTTGCTCCAGCCTCGTGGCGACGATGTAGGGGTCCTTGCCGATCAAGGACACAGGATTGCGGGTGAGGGGCCGGCGCTTGCGCCGGTAGGCAGCCATGAACTCTTGCCACAGATTGCCCGCCGTCGAGGGCGGCAACGTGTAGGGGAACTGACCCCAGGTACCCAGTACCGAGTACATAGAATCGCCCGGCTTGCCGCCAAGCATGGCCGCCACCTCCTTCTCGTCCTTCCGCAGCAGCGGCCAGACAGCGTAGAGGCAGTCGTGGATGGTGTGGGGAAGCCCGAGCACCTTGTGCATGGCGATGGCGTCGCGGATGGTCTGCTCAGGCCACTGCAGGATGGTGCCAGGCCAGTTGGGGCGCTGGTGCAGAAGCCACGAGCGCATGGGGAAGTACACCTCGTTCTCGCTGTCGTTCAGCGAGTACTCGGCGAGGTCGGCCCATCCTCGGTCGCCATAGCGCTTCCAGATCTTCAGCGCTTCGGCTTTGACATGGTGGAAGCCCTCGGGGGTGCTGGCCTGAACCGGCACCCGGATCAGCGCGCCGAGGAAGTGCCAGAAGGAGGGGTAGCAGGACTCTCGGTAGAGAGGGTAGTCGCCGCCTCCGTGCGCGAGGCGCCCGTTGTAGGCGGCGATTGTGAGGTTCTCGAAGCGGAGGCTGAGATCCATCGGAGCATCCTGTCAAGGTTGGAGAACGCGCCGAGCATCACGAGGGCGTGCAGCTCGTCCAGAAACTCATCCGGCATGGGGCGGAGGATGTCCCGCCTGATCGCCGGGAGGTTGAAGGGATCGATCTCATCCATGTGGAGCGCGATCTCCCCGATCTTGATCGACCGCGGGTCCGGATGGACGATGTCCCGCAAGGGGCCGGTGATGCGGAACGTGGCGATGAAGGTCTTCGCCATGTCGTCGTCCGCCGCGATGCGTGGGCTCATGTAGGGTCCCCATCGACCCCATCGCTCTTTAGGCTCCATGCCAGCAGGTCCGCCTCGTTCTTCACGGCGCCCAGCCGGGTGAGCGCACGCAGGTTGATCAACGCCGGCGTCTCCACCTTGTTGGTGTAAAGGTGCCGGAAGTGGCCCATCTCCCACGGCTTGACGCCGAGACGCACGGCGATCTCGCCGATCACCGCGTCGCGCCCGTCCCGCTCCGGGTCGATGTAGCCGGTGGCGCCCATGGCCTCGTAGTAGCCGCCGATGGCGGCGAAGGTGGTCACCTCGTCCACCTTGGCTCGGACCGGCAGGCTTGCCAGCCAGTCCTTGCTGATCAGTCCGCTCGTACCGTCCCGTACATGCGCAGCATCCGCAGCGATTTGAACCATTCTCCAATCCTCTTCCCAGTTAAGTAGTTGACATGTGCCTCGGTGAGGCGGTGGCGTGCGTCGCGGTGGCGCTTGGCCTTCTGCATCAGACGCCACAGCTCGTGCGTCCGGCTCTCCTCGCGGAAGCCCGCCTCAAAGAGCACCTGCGCCACGCGGTCGCCGCGCGACCACGGCCGGCCGGTCAGCCAGCGCGCCAGCTCCTGGTCGTCGTGGCACCACAGCGTCTCGAACGCTGCCACGACATCCGCGAACCACGCCTTCTCGCCCTGCAGCTGCATGATCAGTGTCATGGCGCGGATGGTCTCCTCGGGCCACTGCCGCATGTGGATGGGGTGCGAGTCCTCGCTCACGGCGAGCCATGTGGAGGCGGCGTCGTCGATGGAGGCGCACAGCGCGCCCCAGCCACGGTCGCCCGCGTCCTTGAGCCGCTTGTCCGCCAGGTCCTGCAGCGTCAGGAGCGAGCGCTTCACGCCGCCCTTGGGGTCAGGCACCATGGCCAGCGCTCCCAGCCGCTCCCATGACCACTGGGGCCAGATCGTCTTGGGGTTGACCGCCCAGTCAGAGTAGCCGCTCTTGGTGCGCAGCAGCTCGGCAGTCAGCCAGCTCTTGTGGAGGGGGGGCTCGCTCATCTTGGTACTCCGTACTTAGTGCTTGGTTCTTGGTTCTGAGTGCTTAGCCCGCGATGTCGGCCAGCAGCATGGCCGCGTTGCGGATGATGCGCTCCTGCTCGTCGTGGCTGTGCTCACCTCTCACGACGCGCTGCAGCCCCGCGATGATGATGGACAGGGTCACGTCCCGCTCCTGCTGCTTGGCGGAGGAGGCAGTGGTGCCCGGTGTGTCCGGGAAGTAGATCATGCGATGGTCCATGGTGTGTCCTCGACGCTTGCAGGGTGGGTGAAGGGACCCGCACAACACGCGGGTGTGGGTGAGGGCGGACGCCCTAGTACTTTGAACTCTGTACTACATTCTAAGTACTAAGGATTGCATGAGGGCCCTGAATTATTAATCGAATTATTAATCCAATTAATAATCCAGGGGATTATCAGACTTTGGCTGGTGCCGTCCGCATGTGCTTCAGGTCAGGCAGCGGTTGGTTGCGATTGATGCCGTGCTGGTTGAGCCACGTATCGAGATCAGCGGTGCCGAACTTCGGATTGGCCAGGATCTGCGCCGCCAACACGTTGCACAGGTGTCCGGGCAGATGCCAGAGGATCGGCAGGATGTCGATCTGGACATGGTTCTGCTCGGTCTTCTTCGGCGGGCGATTCGCGTACTCGAAGGTGTGGAAGATCAAGCCTTCCGACAGCCCTACCTTGTCGTCAGGCAGTCGTTCCGCCAGCCGGTTGATCATGAACTTCGACACGCGTTGCCTCCCCACTTGGGCACGGTAGGCGGCCTCGATTCGCCACTCCAGTCCATACTGCTTGCCGGGGGACAGACTCATGACCTTCGGCAGCTCTGTGTGAGGCACGGATCCTCGATAGCTGATCCGCGACTGCAGCCATGCCAGGGTTTGGGCGCGTTCAAGTTGTGAATATTCCACGGTTTTCTCCTTGGGGGGCGAGGGTGGATTTCTAGCAAATGTCTGTAGCACTTAAAGTGCTACATGCTACTACAACGATTGCGAAGGCTAGAGATCGGTACTACAACGCTATACAACGTGTAGGAAAGACTACGTCCAGACAATTCCCTTACTCGCAGTAGGGGTGTTGCACTTATCTCTATGCAGTCGCTAGATTGTAGCACTTCCTACTGCTACACTGCTACAGACTTTTGCTAGATCTGACCCTCTGTAAGTCCTTGATTCTATTGAGGGCGCTTAAAAGCTTATAGCTATCGCTATTCTTATAGTAGTTGTAGCAGAAAAATAAAATAACTCAGAATGAGCGAAGAAAAGGGTTTTTCTTCTAGCAAAAGCATATCATTTCACAAAAAGACACACCGTCAAATTTTGTGAAACGACTTTTTTCCAAAAGCATCAAGGTGGAACCCCCGCTACAAGTGCTACACGGGGGTTTGAGGGGGAGGACGGCGCGTTTCCACGCCGTCCAGTTTCAGATCAGACCGGGAACTGATCAGCCACCCGTTCTACCGGGTAGCCCTTCCCATCCTGCTCTTCCAACCACTGCTGGACTTCCTCGTCCTGTTCGAACTCCTGCGCCCAGTTGATGAGCGCAGTGGTGGAGGTCAGCATGTCCGCGATCACCGACTCAGGGATACGCTTGCCGGTACCCGCCAGGCGGATCGCACGATCCCGCGCCTGAGCCAGAGCTTTGGCGGCCCGCACGGCGTAGTCGTAGTAGACCCGCACTGACAGCGAGGGCTCGTCGGCCGGCTCGGTGGAGCCCCACAGCTCGATGATCGGCTCGCGCAAGCCTTGCAGCTTCACGTTGGTGGTCGCCCCCTGACCCAGCACACGTCGGGCTTCTTCTTCGCTGACGCCCATACCCACGAGGCGCTGGATGTCAGCTTCCTTGATCTCCCGGCCGTGAATCATGAAGTCGAGCATGGACTCAAGGGAGTTAGGCTCGTCGAACTTGCTGGGCTTGTGCTTCTGCAGCTCAGCGAAGGCTTTGACGTACATCGCCTTGTGCTCAGCCAGGGCTTCTCGTGCTTGCTCGGCGCGCTCGCCCCCATCGAGGACAACTGTGGCATTGCCGACGAACTTAGCCATAGCGGTGCTGCAGGTGGAGCGGAGGACAGCCTTGAGACCACTGCCTTTGAGGGTGTCGTAGTACATGTGAGGTTTCCTTTACAGACTGCGGGTGAGGTCGAAGATTCGACCGGGGTGGTAACGGCCTGACTCGACCCACCCAAAGGTGAACCGAGCCATGCCAGAGAAGGCGCTGCAGAGCAAACCAGCTACAGCAGCAGCCATCATTCCTGAGAACGTGCCCCAGTGCATCGCTGCAGTCAGGGCGGTGGCGGCGATGTCAAGCAGAAGGGGCTTGCCGAGCCACTGCAGGGCTGTCTTCCTCGGGAGCTTGATGAAGATGAGGAAGATGCCCAGAAAAACGATGAAACCTGACGCGATCATGCGGGCGGCACCTCTCTGTTTCAGTGGGAATGCCCACAGGAGCCTCCAGAAAGGCCACAGGGGCGTTTTTGGGTCGAGCTAGGGTGATTCCCTTATCCAAGGCCCTGAAGGGCTCCTAGAGGCTCTGAGAGGCCTTTGCGGGCATTCGAGGCTCCAGCGACTTCAAGGTAAGGATTGCCCACGTGCCTTGAACGACCAGAAAAACCGGGCGGAGCCCCCGGAGGGGCCCCACCCTGCTCATCAGCGACCGCGGCGAGCGTCGTCGAGCGTGCGGAAGCTGCGACCTTCGTCGCGCGCTGCCATCAGCTCCTCGAAGTGAGCTTCCTCGAAGGCCTTGGCCGCCTCATACAGCTCTTCGGCGGTGGCCTTCAGCAGCTTCGCGTCCGCGAGGGCGTTCAGGTTGACGAAGCGGCAGGCGCGCTCAGCGGCGTAGTCCGCCTGGCGTTTCACGCTGGCGTAGGTAGCGACCCAGGTGGAGTACTTGGTGAGCGTGTCGAAGTCCTCGAACACGTCTTCCGGGTCGCTCGTCTCGGGGGCGGCGTCGTATTCCGCCTTGATCGAGGGGGCGTCAGCCTTCAGCTGCTCGGCCTCACTCAGCAGCTGCTTGGTGCGGTGCTCCATCACCAGCTCCAGCGGCATCGACAGCGCCTCAGCAACCATCGCCAGGGCGGCCTCATCGACCTTCAGGCTGTTCTTCTGCATGCGCGCCAGCGTGCTGTCGATCGTGTCAGCGCGATCGAAGCTCGACAGGCCGTTCAGCAGAGCCATGCCGGCCAGGGCTTTGTGCAGGTCGAAGAACTGCTCGGCGCGCTGGTGAGCCTGACGAGCGCGCGAAGCGTCGCTGTCGTTGTCCAGCTGCTCATCCGAGCGGGAGGTCTCATCGAAGTGGTTGCGTTGATCCAGCGTGCCACCAGCGGTGCGCTCCAGGCGACGCTCCAGAGCCAGCGCGCCGCGTGCGGCGTTCACACCGCGGAAGAGGGCGGTGTTGGCCAGAGCCTTCAGGATGGCGATCTGGGTGGTGGTGTCGTGCTGCGGCGCGTCAAGGAGGCGGCGCGGTTCTGTGAGGTGTGTTTCAACGTCTCGCAGGAGACCAGGTGCCGGGTTTGCCGTGATCCGCGCCGTGACAGGTCGCTGCTGTGCGTGGTGGAGGAGTCGAAGGACGTCGTGGCCATCGAGCGTACCGGCGAGTTCCGCGGCACCTACCACGTGCTGGGCGGCTCGATCTCGCCGATCGATGGGCGTGGCCCCGGTGACTTGCACACCCGGGAGCTGTTCCAGCGTCTTGCCGACGGGACCGTCACCGAGGTGATCCTCGCCACCGACCCCGACACCGAGGGCGAGGCGACGGCCTCCTACCTGGGGCGGATGCTCCGTGACTTTGGCGTGCGCGTCACCCGTCCCGCTTCCGGCCTGCCGGTCGGCGGCGACATCGAGTACGCCGACCAGGTGACCCTCGGCCGCGCCTTCGAGGGGCGGCGCTCCATGTTTGGCGAGGAGCCCGCTCAGATGGGGCCGGACCAGCCGGCGTCATCGTCAACGCCCGCTGAGGCCGTGACGCCCAACGCTCCAGGTGATCAGGAGGTCCCCGAGTCTCAGGACGCGGACCGCGAGCCAGACCGGCCTGCGTCCGCCTTCGCGTCAGTGGTGCGGTAATCCCTGCCTCTGCTGTCCGCTGCTGACCTGCACATGGGGCCAGGGGCAACGGATTCCGGTGAGGGCGGCTTCAGGACGCACGCCCACCCGTCACGCCGAGCGGCGGCTGCACTGATGTGCACGCAGCTTGTGAACATGTGTGCAACTGGCAAAGCTATCTATAAAAGAGCGAAGGAGCCCAGAATGACCATCCTGTCTCAGGAACAGCGTGCCGCCTCCCTTGAGGCCATGACCTCTCAGAAGTTCGACGTGCTCGTCATCGGAGGCGGGGTCACCGGGGCGGGGATTGCCCTCGACGCCGCGTCGCGTGGCCTGAGCATCGCCGTCATCGAGGGCCAGGATTGGGCGTCCGGCACCTCATCGCGTTCGTCGCGGCTGGTGCATGGCGGGCTCCGCTACCTCTATAACCTCGACTTCAAGCTGGTCGCCGAGGCACTCAGGGAACGCGGCCGGCTGCTGACCACGATTGCCCCGCACCTGGTTGAGGCCCAGCCTTTCCTGTGGCCGCTCAAGACCCCCGTCATCGAGCGCGCCTACTCCGCAGTCGGCGTCGGCATGTACGACGCCCTCGCGCGCATCGGCTCCAAGGGTCGCAAGACGGTGCCGATTCAGCGGCACCTCTCGAAGGCCGGGGCCATGCGGCGGTTCCCGCAGATCAAGAGCGACG
>ERZ772874.114-NODE-114-length-41462-cov-28.780907_pt1 | contig 41462 bp, 41 predicted proteins | sample MGYA00580586_ERZ772874 | MGnify/ENA primary metagenome ERZ772874 (study PRJEB29015, sample SAMEA2737952) | human oral metagenome | biome: human oral; feature: human-associated habitat; material: dental | place: China | collected 2154 ... | reverse complement strand
CACAGTACGAGGAAGTTAGCTGCGCCATCGCCGAACCGACGGATAATCGCATCGAGATCGGACATCGCGGCAACAAGTTTGTTGAATTTATCTTTGAGCGCACATCAAGCCACGCCTCGCAAGAGAGCGCTTATTACGATAGTTCGCTACCAGCCGTGGTGTCGTTCCTGAATGATTTGCCAGAGATTCGCGAGCAGCTTCATGCCGCCTATAGCCACGATATTTTGGGTGCTCCTAGCTTCACGCCAACGCGCGTTGAACCTGCAGGGTCATACTCTAACAACAAAACAGCTGGCGTTAGCTCTGTGATGGTCGATATCCGTACCACGCCGCCCCTGGACACAGACTTTGAGAAGTGGGTTGACGAGATAGCTGCCCGCTACGATTGCACATGGCGGCATCCCGCTACGCCTGTGCCATCTGCTTTGTGCGATACAAGCGCCAAAATCTTGAAAACCATGCAGCGCTTGCTACCAGAAGCTGAGACAGCAGTCAGCTACGGCGGCACCGATCAAGCTTTCTTTCAGGCCATTGGCGCAGAGACGGTCATCTACGGTCCTGGTGATTTCGACCAAGCGCACACCGTAAACGAATCGGTATCAGTAGCAAGAATTAGACAGACGCACGGCATTTACCAGCAACTCATTCAGTCAATATAGGTTTAGCGTATTGCGATTTGCTTGACATAGCAGGTTAAAAATTATTAACAAGTAAACCTCATGCTACAATATCTGTAAGCTTTGTTAAATTAAGGAGGTTTTATGAAAACGCCAAAATTACTATTAATTATTGCTGGATCGCTTGCGACTATTGCGGCAGTATTAATTGCTGTCAGCTGCATACCACCGTCCGGACCAGAACCAGAATACGTTTGCGTCAAAAACGGCCAGCCAAGTTCCGGGTTCAAAGACACCAAGAAGAATTGCCCGATAACTTCAGAAAGCTTGAAAGCTCATATGGCGTGGGAAGAAGGCCCATTCGGCAGAGGCAAATATATTATGCGCCAAATTGCCGTCGTGTCAATACTTGGCGCGATTGGCTGTGCTGTTGCTTCGCCAATTGTAAAGTCAAAGCAGAAGAAAAAGTTAGAAAAGTAAAACTAACGAACTCATATAATATAACTAACTGGATCTGCCGCCTTTTTATGTAAGTAAAGTTACAAAGCACAATGTAGTTTTACGGAAAATTTGACTTTTTGTCCTAATATTGATATAATTTATATTAACTTTTCGCTCAAAGTTACCAAAAGGGCGAAGAAGTCGCTCTTTGCTTTGAGCACGCTTCGAGAGGAGGTGAAAAAAAATGGGAGACCGCGCCATGGCAATTGGATTCCTTGCGGCAGTGCCGATCAGTATCGGCATTGCCGTTGGCGTTATTCTCCGCCACATCGGCATGTCCGATGTGGCGTGCTTGGTCATCGGGACGGCTATCGCTGTCCCCGGGGCCGTCATCGTATACATCCTGCTCATGCGCTACTTGCGCAAGCAGGACAGTGAGTAGGGTTATAGTCCCGCTCGAGAAAATAGCTCGCTGAAAATTGTTCAATTCGGTTCGAGACTCACATTTTAGCGTCTGCTGGATTGAAATCCAGTTTCCGGCTTGAGCACGTTTTCGGCGGGCTATTTTCTTTTTTTACAAAAACCGCCGCCCTTCCAGCGCGTGCCCGAGGGTAATTTGATCGGCATACTCTAGATCGACGCCCACAGGAATGCCGCGAGCTAAACGTGAAACTTTGGTAGCTAGGTGCGATTCCTTGATTTGGCGTTGGATGAATAGCGCCGTTGATTCGCCCTCGACGCTAGCGTTGGTAGCAATAATGACTTCCTCGACGTTATCGTCGCGCAATCGCTGCAATAGCTCAGGTATATGAAGCTGTTCTGGCCCGACGCCGTCAATCGGCGAAATCGTTCCGCCCAATACGTGATAAGTGCCCTGGAATTGCCCGGTGCGTTCTAACGCCACTATATCTAGCGGTTCTTCAACAACAGCAACTAGCTGGCGATCGCGTTTCGGATCGCTATACAAGGGCGAGACTTCCTGGTCAGCGTCAATTAGCGCGAAAGTTTTCGGACAACTTTTGACCTGCGCGTGCAGCTGCCGCAAAGCATTCGCTAGCGCTTCGGTAGTGCGAGAATCGTTTTTTAGCAAGAAATAAGCGTAGCGCTCAGCCGTCCGCGGCCCAACGCCTGGCAAATGACCCAACTCCTCAATAACACGCTCAAGCGCGCTTGGCAATAGTGCCATTAGTTTATAATCCGAGACTTCCTAGCCCGCCCATCAGCGGTTTCATCTTTTCGGCAGCAATTTCTTGTGCTTTAGCCATACCGTCGCGGATAGCAATCTCAATCCAGTGTTCAAGCTGGTGGATATTATCTAGATCAACGTATTCTGGATTAATTTTAATTGATTTGATCTTGAGCTCGCCGGTGATTTGAACGATGACCGCACCATCGCCCGCCTCAACCTCGACGATTTCTTTGGCTAAAGCTTTCTGCGCTTTGCGCAAATCATTCAACATTTTCATTTGATTCAAGGCCATTTTGACTCCCCTTCTTCAGAAATTAACTCTACCAATTATAACTTATTACGGCAATTTTTTGTAGACATAGAGCCGGTCACCATTTTGGGTACGAGCGTTCGTTATAATACTCTCTAGCTGCCAGTCTTTCGGAATCTTGCGGCGGGCGGCGCGTGTCGCCACCGTTTGGGTTGCTTCAGGATTAAGCTCGGTAGCAACCGTCAAAGACTTATTATAGTGAGCGGCTAGATTATAAATAGGCGCCTCATCCGCATCAGCCAAGAGTGTCATGCTTTTTTGGTGCTGCAATTGGGTGTTAACTAGCGATAGGTCACTGTTGTAGGCGCGAACAACAGCCGGGTTGTACGTATATCCGTTAAAATATTGGTTAACGCTGATATAAATTAATCCGCTGACTAGTACGCTTAATGGTAACAAACCCGCAACGCGAGCATATGGATTACAAGGAAATAGCCGATACCAGTAGCGAATCAAGAAATCAAAGCCAGTAGCAACTGCAATCACCATTAGAACAAATACTGCATACTGATTGTTATAATTAAGCAAGGCGAGCGGTACCATAACCAAGCTCATCAAGATAGTAACATAGCTACGCGCTGTATAATGCGTGGCTGCCAGGCGGCAAAAACCTAGTAAAGCAATAGCCGTCAACGGCATAGCATAAGCTGGCCTCAGCAGACCGTCAGCAGCGCTATCGGTAGCAGCAAAACCAAACAAGCTAAGGCTCGAAAGCAGCGCATTAGTTTTGATATGAGCGAAGTCTGGCGGCAAACCGAGTAGTATTTTACCAATGCCTTTTGGTTCTAATATTAAGGCATAAACTAGCGGCGCCATCGCAGCTAAGCCGACCAACAGCGCAATAAGTAGTTTTTTCTTGGGCAGCCGCTTGATAATCGCTCGGATATGCGGATGAACCAGAGCCACGATAATTATAATTAAGTCCAGGTATACACCCATCGGCAAATAAAGCGCGACGCTCATCAATACGCCGCCAAGCACTTTCCAGAATGTATGAAAATGCTTGCCGCGCGTTACATACATGCCCGCGACCATCAGCCATATCGCAACAGCGCTAAAGGTAATACCGGGCGTACCGTCTTGCGCCTGAAACAGAAAATGCGTCGAAGTCGCCAATACGACTGTCGAGATGACAGCAACATTAGGCTTGAACCAAGCGCGAATCAACATAAAGATACCTAGCATCGTCAAGGTGCCGAGCGCAATTGACGGCAGTTTAATCGAAAATTCGCTGACACCAAACACAAAAATTGATAGCCGCTGCAGTAGATAATACGGTAGATTTACCACCATCGACGGCTCAAGAGTTTGGCGCGACAACATACTAGCCTGGCTAACAGATTTGATTTCTTGCTCGCGCAAACCGCCAGGAGTATACAATACGCCGATCCATAGCACTGCCACCAAAAGTACGGCGATGCAAAAATAACTCAAAATATAGCGATATTTATATAAAGTATAGTCCGCAGGTTTACGCATACTAATTATGATTATATCACGCGAGAGATTATTCGTGGCGCTTATCGAGCGACATGAACCGCAGGCGCTCTGGATGGAAGTATAATTGGACTTTGCCAACCGGGCCATTACGGTGCTTGGCAATGATTAAGTCGGTAATATTGGCGACATCTGGGTTGTCTGGTTCGTAATAGCCAGGGCGATAAATGAAGGTAACAATATCAGCATCTTGTTCGATACTTCCCGATTCGCGCAGGTCAGCCAGCTGCGGAATTGGCGGCGTACGGCTCTCGACCGACCGGCTAAGCTGGCTAAGCGCTATCACTGGTACATTCAGCTCGCGAGCAATAATCTTCAAACCGCGGCTAATTTCGCTAACTTCTTGGACGCGATTGCCGTTGTAATTACCATTAGCCTGCATCAACTGCAGATAGTCGACGACAATTAACCCGAGCGTTTGATTATGCGCGATTCGGCGGGCTTTGGTGCGCATACCGAGAACGCTGAGCGCTGGCGTGTCATCAATATAAATCGGCGCTTCAGCCATTTCGCCCATGGCTTCACTAATCTTTGCAAAGTCGTCATCGCTGAGGTTGCCGGTCCGAATGTTCCAACTATCAACGCCAGCAGCATCGGCCAGCATGCGGTCGATTAGCTGCTGCTTGCTCATCTCGAGGCTAAAGAACAGCACTGGCAGTTTAGCAATAGTCGCCACATTGTATGCCAAGTTAGTCACAAACGCCGTCTTGCCCATAGCTGGCCGCGCTGCCAAGATAATCAAGTCGCTGCGCTGTAAGCCAGCTGTCATATTATCGAGGTCTTGATAGCCGGTGCGGATACCGCGCAGCTGGCCTTTATTGCGGTGCAACTCCTCGATACGCGAGAAACTCTCGTCGAGGATAGTTTCGATACTGACTAGGTCTTGCTTAATCGTTTGGTCAGAGACGTTGAATAGCTCAGCTTCGGCTTTTTCGAGGATTTCTTGGGTTGGTGTTTCTTCGTCGAATCCTAGCTCGCTGATTTCGCCGCTAGCTTTGATCAGGCGCCGGCGGACAGCTTTCTGAGCAACGATTTCAGCATAGCTAACAGCGTGAGCAGCCGTAGGTACATAGTTAGTTAGTTCGGTTAAGTACGTCGAGCCGCCAACTGTCTCGAAATTATCCGTTTTCTTGAGTTCCTCGGTTAGAGTCAATAGATCGACTGGCTTGTGCTGCTCATATAAGCGCATCATACTTTTAAAAATCAGCTGGTGCCGTTTATCGTAAAAATCTTGCGGTTTTACCGTCTCGCTGACATCCGCTAGCACGTCGTCGTCAATCAAAATTGCTCCGAGCAAGCTCATCTCGGCGTCGATACTCTGCGGCGGTATTTTGGCAGCGACTTCTTTTTGCTTGGCCATTACAAATTCACCTCTTCTCCTCCGCCCATAATATCAAGAACGGCGGCGGTTTGGCTATCTTTTGGCGGTTTTGGCTTAGCGCTGATGATAATTTCACGGTCAAGCTTTTGTGCCTGTAGAGCGCCAGCAAGCACTGGCAGCGACTTTTCGATTTGATTTTTAGCAAATTTCTTACCAGTAAAAATCGTTAACTGCTGATCGTCTAATTCGTAACCGCTTTTCGCGAGATAACTATAGGCGCCAGTGGATTTTGCGTGAACAGCCTCGAGAAATTTTGACCAGTCAAAATTAGCTGTTTGATTTGGCCGGACATTTTTCTTCTTTTTTTGCGGAGTATCGCTAGCTGGCTGCGGCGCGTAAACGGGTGCTGGTTCATTCACAGTCATTGGTTGCGCTGATTCTGGCTGCACTGGCGTTGACGCCGCAGAAACATCAGAATTAGAAACATTTGTATTAGAACCAAGCGCTATCAGCAATTTGACATACGGCCAAGCGGTTTTCTGGTTTGATAATAATTTGTCGGCCAGCGGCAAGCAATTAGATTTATTGATGATGTCGCTACGGATTTCGTGCAGTAATTGCTCGTTGATAGCATTGGCTGGCACGCCTCTATGCTCAAGCGCGCGCAAGGTATCAGCGATAGTTTGTAAATCGCCCGCGCAATAAGCCTCTAGCAGCTGTCGAATTTCAGCCGTACTTGCTAAGCCTAGCGAATCTTCGACCATAGCGGCAGTGATTGTTTCGCTGCTTAAATTTCGCATTTGATCTAGCAGGCTAATACTATCGCGGAAGCTTCCCTGCCCATAGCGGGCAATTAGCTGCAATGCGTCGTCGTCGATAGAAATCTGCTCGGCATCAGCAATAGTACGCAAATGTGCGGCAACTTCGTCTTGGCTAATTGTCCGGAAATTAAAGCGCTGAACACGGCTAAGAATCGTAGCTGGCAATTTATCGGCGTCAGTGGTCGCTAGGATAAACACAGCATGCTCGGGCGGTTCTTCAAGCGTTTTGAGCAGTGCATTGAACGCTGATTTACTCAACATATGAACCTCGTCAATAATATAGATTTTTTTGGGGGCGCTAACGGGCGCAATCTGAACCTTCTCGCGCAAATCACGGATATCTTCAACTGAATTATTGCTGGCTGCATCAATCTCGATAATGTCGAGATGAGTTGATTCATCGCGATACGGCAAGCGATTAATTTCGTGTGCCAGAATCCGCGCAATCGACGTTTTACCGACGCCGCGCGGCCCTGTCAATAAATAAGCATGCGCCGTCGTTCCGTTAGCAATTGCCCGCTCTAAAATCGCCGTAATATGCGGCTGCCCGACAATCTCGCTCAGCGACCGGCTGCGATATTTCCGATATAAAGCCTTACCCATTTGTTTATATTATAGCGCAGAATCAGCGATTAAAATAGCGAAGCTTGAACTGGCGCTAAATCCAGCTGCTCAACAGTACGGCTAATAGTCATATCGTATCCGATATATTTTTTGATTGGCGAGAAAATAAAGCGGCTATTTTGCTGCATAATTAGCATGCCGCCAATTAGCCCTGCGAAGCGTCCAGCGATTTTTGGCTCGATTATTTCCGTTAGATCATCGCTTTTTGGTTCGATAGTTAGCATGTATGGCGATAAATTCAAGAACTCGCTGTTGTCAAATTTAACGCCTAACTGCTCTGCGATCCGCTGAATTGTTTGATGTAATTTCTGCTCGGCTAGCGTCGGATCGTAATGCTCATTTGCTAGAATTGTTGCTTTCTTGCGCAACTGCACACTCTCGCAAAGACCTGGCAGCCGAGCGATCTTCGCTTCGTATTGGCGAGCGATATTAGCGCTGGGAAATACTTCAAGGATAGCAGCATTGCGGGCACCTTGTTCTAACAATCGCGCTAGTTTGCGTTCAGCATAAGAAATGCCAACCTTTATCACTTCTGGCGAGAAATAAGCTAAGTACAAGATATGCGGCTGCTGATTCAGCTCAGCCTGCTGTTGGCTGATATTGGTAGTATTATAGAACGCTGGATTGAAGCCAGTCTTCTGCTGACACTCTGAACATTGCTCGTATTTATCATCAAGCTGGCGGTCACCGGGACAGCGATGACATTGCTTAGCTGCCAAATCGTACCAACCAATACATTTTTTGGTACTAGTATCAAACGACAGAGTAAATTCGCCTTGCGGCTGCATACGCCAGAACTTACCGCCATCATCCATGACGCGCAAATACGGCAAGTTACTATTAGGATCGTAGCTGACCCGTGTAAATCGAAAAGTTCCCTCGCCTAAATCATGCATTAATACCCCTATTTGTGATGATCCAAACTTATAGATTATAGAGCTGCTTCAACTGCCGCCCAGGTAGCATCAGGATTGTCTTCTGGCACAATGATAGTAACCTGATCGCCAACATTGATACGGAAATAGGTCACGCTCGCCAGCAAAATCCGATACTCTTTACCTTGCGCTTCAACATAGTAGGCGCCGTCATGCTGCGTAAGCGTACCAATGACTTGCTTGCGGGCAACCGGGCCAATTTGTTTGTAAATGAAACCGCCATCATCAGCGATAGTTAGTTTGAGGATATCGCCCTCAACTAGCTTAGACTTGCTAGCATAATTAGCCGGTACCGGGTAATTTTTGCCATCCGGGCCGACCATCGTCTGGCCGTCGAAAACGCCCTCGATAACTTTGCCCGAAACATCCTCGCGGCTGTTAGTTGGCATAACGACTTGCCCATCTTCGCCCATTATGCTAATTAGTAGCTCTTTGGCAGCAGCCAAATTAGTCTCGGCGTCTTGAATAAGCATCTTGAGCCGTTTGACTTGTTTCTCTGGTAATTCTGACATACTAGTCTCGCAATCCTTTGTATGTTTTTATAATATCATTCCAATTATAACGCATCAGGATATCACGTCAACCCTTTAGGCTATCTTTCCACAAGTTTAACAGATATGAACGCAAAGTCGTTGTAAAAATCGTCGACCGTTTTAGGCATACAAAAACGCCCCCAGATTTTGGAGGCGTTTTCTAAAACAATACGATCGTGCGAATCTGGAAATATATTCGAGATTAAGCGACTTCGACGGTAGCGCCAGCCTCTTCCAAGGCTTTCTTGGCAGCTTCAGCTTCGTCTTTGCTGACTTTCTCTTTGATTGGGCTTGGCGCGTTATCAACCAAAGCTTTCGCCTCGCCTAGGCCAAGGCCAGTTAGCTCCTTGACGGCTTTGATGACGGCAACTTTTTGGCTGCCAGCGTCTTTCAAAGTGACGGTAAATTCAGTCTTTTCATCAGCGTCGGCCGCACCAGCGTCGGCAGCTGGACCAGCAACGGCAACTGCGGCAGCAGCTGGCTCGATGCCGTATTCTTCTTTGAGGATATTCTTTAGTTCATTTACTTCGAGAACTGTCAATTTAGTCAGCTCTTCGGCAAGTTTCTTTAGGTCTGCCATAGTAATTCTCCTTGTAGTTAAATTTTAATTAGATTGGTTGCTTAAGCGGTTGCTTTGTCTGCCACGCCGTCCAGCAATGCATGCAGATTGCCAGAAAGCGCGTTGGTGACGTCGTGCACCGGACTGAGCAGTTGTGCCACAGCCTCAGCGATGAGCTGATTCTTGCTCGGCAAGCCAGCCAGAGCTACCACATCGGCAGCACTCTGAGCCAAGCCCTCGCCGCTGAATCCAGCAACTAGCTCGACGCTAGGATGAGTCTTTGCAAAGTCGTTAAGGACTTTAGCAGCCATCACCTCGTCGTCGCTAGAAACAGCATAAATTAGCTGGCCTTGCAGCGCGGAAGTATCAGTCTCTTTGAACGTCTCGCTAGCGGCAAAAGCTACGCGCACCAAGCGGTTCTTGACAACTTTGACGACTACGCCATTTTCGCGAGCAGCTTTGCGTAGCTCTTGCAATTCAGCTACGCTGGTGCCCTGGTATTTAGCCACGGCGATAGCTTTTGCACTGGCAAACAACTCGCTCATCTCTGCAACCAAAGCTTGTTTCTTATCTTTGGAAATTGCCATTGATAATACTCCTTTGGTTTATTTGATATTTATGCGATCGTATTGTTAAGGGGCGACATTCGGCGAGCAACAAAAAACTTTGGCGCTCGCCAAAGACTATATTACAGGAAAAGTTGATTCCCTCGGCGGCATATTAAGCAGAATTGCTCCTGCGGCCGCTGTCTCTGGCAATGTCTAATATCTATTATAGCAAATTTTACGGCATTACACAAGAGCAAATACTTGACATATTTAGGCGTTTCTGGTACAATAGAGATTCGTGAGAACGAAAGCGAGCCCTGGTGTTCATACGGGGGAACATAATACGCCTAACCCTGCTGACAAGCAGGAGTTTTCCAGTCAACAATATCCAGAGAAATATAATTCAGACGATCTAGTTGACAGCCTAGCTATTAATTACCTAAGAGCAGCCTCGCGGGAGCGTCCTGATCTGATTGAGCATGCTCATAGAGTTTATGGATTAGTTAAGGCTTTTGCCGGCGATCTTATGCCTGATACGCGCGATGCAATTATGCTGCATGATATCGTATCCCGATTCCGCAACCCAGACGGAAAATATAGCCAAGAATCGCGCGACGCTGCTGGGATAGCGCTATTAAGATACTTTACCGATCCCAGAATTCCCCATGATAAAGCACGCTATATGCGGAATCTCTTGTCAGATTTCGACGAGATTGAGGTAGCGGCCGGCAGACATCGAAAAACATTAGCCGACGAAGTCGCTGCAAGCTTGCCAAACGAGAATAATCGCCGCAAAGATATAGTCAGCGTCATTTCCGACAGGTACGAGGGTGTCGTTCCAAGAGAAGCTTGGGCTATATCGGAAGCTCGCATAGATCCGGAATACATGAAAGACTTCTTGCAGACTGTAAATATCGAATCTGTGATTATCAAAGCTTGCGAATTAATTGATAATTTGGAACATCCAGTATCCAACCGGGAGTCCGCGCTGTTGCAAGATGTCTTAGAAGCGGAATCGTTCTATGCTCCGCTGTGCGAAGTATTAGGATTAGAAGCTTTAGGCTCGAAACTGCTAGGCCTAGCAAAACGTATTCGCCTCGAAAAGTTGAACAAATTTGCCTCGATAGAGCAAGCAAGAGACATGTTATTCAATATAAAGACAGTCGGCGTCAGGCGTATATTGGAGAATATTTTCGGCGACAAATACGATGTTTCGCTTGTAGTCGGCCCTGATTATAGCGGAGAATGTCCTGCCGTAGTTGGCGAGTTCGCAGCTCAACTGCCCAGCGGTCGCCTAACCTCTGGCAATTACCGCTTGAAATCTGTCGGCTCGTATGCTGATAAATCAGATCGTGATAATGGCAATATGCCTATGGATCCATTTGCTCTGATGGATATCTCGCCAGACATAGAATCATCGGCGAAAAACTTTGCCGAAATAGTGCAAATCCTTTCTGACCTGCCAAATGTCGAGCTGCAAAAGGCAACTAGCAAAAAATCCGCCATCTACATCCAAGGTGCTAGCGATTACGTCGAGATTATGACCCAAACTTTAACCGAATCTGGTATAGACAAATCGCAAATTCAAATAAAAGAACAAACTGAAGCGGACATCGAAAAAAAAGGATACAAAAAGATGGAAGTTTCAAAGGTAACGTTTATCACAAGGCAAGAACATCCGTACAAGCCTGGCGAAATAATCAATATTCCTATCGAGTTTCAGTTTTTGACTAAAGATGAGCGCCAACGATCGCGAACTGGCGACATCGCACATATTGCTTACAAATATATTGATGCTAAACTCAAAAAGGAAGGCTACTACAAGCTGCCCGATGACGATCCTAAAAAGCAAGAGTTGGACGAAGAAGCTCGTGAAACGCGCAAACTATTCGTAGGAGTTCTCAACGACATCCATGACCGTATGAGCCGCTTGAATCCTAATAGCTATGAAACCAACGGCCAATCAGACGAAGGCGGCGAGAAGTTATTTTGTGAACTTGAACACCTTTTGCAAGAGCTGGATATAATTAAATTATAACTGCTGAACAATTGATTGAATTTCAACGTTTATTTGCTTGGCTGTCTTGCAATAACCATTGTCATAACATTCTATGACGTAAGACGAGGGCAATTCGCTAGCAATTGTACGATAGGCAGCATCAATGCGTTTTTGAAAATTACTGCCGCGCGACTCGAAAGCATCTGAAGCGTCTATACTTTGACTGCGCTTAGCAATCCGTTTTTTACGCTCGCTCTCGTTATCAAGGGTCAAAATAATAATGAAATCTGGCTTCATGTAACGCTCGATTGTAAAAAGTTTAGTAATTGCCACGATATGATCCGTATCAATTCCCTCGCCATATCCTTGATAGACTAAAGTCGAGATATAGTTACGCGCCGAAACGACAACAGCGCCGCGATTTAAGGCTGGCGCAATTTTTTGTTGCCATAGTTCGCGGCGAGCAGCGCTAAATAGCGCTAGGTTGATTTCAGGATCGCGGGCTAGAGCGCCGTTTTTGATTAGCGAGCGCAAGTAGCTAGCAATGGGCGTGGTTTTATCTGGGTCGTCGCTGCCAGGCTCCTCTATAATTATCACTTCCCGGCCTTGCTGGCGGCAGTAATCAGCTAGTAGCTCAGCTTGGGTTGATTTGCCTGTACCGTCGTTACCTTCGATGACGATATAAGTACCGCTCATTACATAATCTCCAGCCTTTACAGTAATCCTTCGCTAAGACCAGCGATAGGTTGCGGTAATTCTACCGGCGAAGCATAAGCTCGCGGCAGTAGCATCCACGGCCGCCAAGCAGCTTTAACAGCGGTAAGATCAGCGCTAATATTAGCTTGATAATTACCAGAGGCCTTGGCGTATTCAGTAGCCACTGGTCCGGTAGTACTAAAAACGATCTGCGCTATACGGTAGCCGACTGGTAGCACGATGTACTCATTTTCGTTGAGATTATGAACCTCCATAGTCCAGCGGTTAATATAGCCTGGGTCGCCCCAACCAGCGCAGTAGCAAGCCGAGATACCGATACGACCAGTGGTGCTACGAGCTTGCATACTAGTAGTACCTGGCGGCAAAATACCGATAAATTCATGAGTGTGCGCTAGGATTCGCTCGTTTGGCCGCAAGACGATGACCGGATGATCGTCATTAATACCTTTGATGCTATCAATGCTAGCGACACCTTGATCAGTAATTCGGCGACGAACTTCGTGCCACGGTTTGGCAATTTTGTATTCACCAAAGTAGCGCCGTACATCATTTTCATCAAACGGATTAAATAATTTACCCGCTCCCTGCCCGCCAGCTCTATAAAAATAATAGCCAAGCGTTACATCAACACTACTGCCATTGATACGCGCCGGTGCTGGGTCGCAAACGATATGACCGCCTGCTAGTGCTGCTGCGATTTCTCTATCGCTATAAATGCCGGTTGGCGATGATAGTTCGGTCGAATCTGTTTTCATGCCTCTTCATTATACATTTACCACTACCACTTACACAACTAGCCTGTGATATGATTAAGTTGATGGAACGCAATCAGAAAAAGCAGTGCAGCATAGTAGTCGCCTACGATCGCCGGCGCGGTATTGGCATTGACAACAAACTGCCGTGGGGGCGCAATTTGCCAGCAGATTTGCAGCATTTTCGCCAATTAACCACTGGCGGTACAGTAATTATGGGCCGCAAAACTTATGAATCTATTGGCCGTCCGCTGCCGAATCGCCAAAATATCGTATTAACTCATTCCAAGCTGGACGGTATCTCTACAGCTAGCTCGTTAGAAAATGCTTTGCAAATGGCAAGCAAAGATAAGATATACATCATTGGCGGCGCAACCGTTTACGCGGCCGCACTCAAATCAAATGTGGTAAGTAGAATATACGCTACAGAAGTCGACGCAGAACTTCCAGCAGATACATTTTTCCCCGAGCTTGACGATACTTGGCGTAAAACATCAGAAGAATCACATGCTGCTGATAATGCTAACGCTTATCCTTATATATTTGCGATATATGAAAAGTAGTCTTGCCATGCAGCAATATTTAGACTGAAATTGGCGCTTTGATGGCCGGCCATGGATCGTAGTTTTTTAACTTGAAATCATCAAGATCATAATCATCGATTGCTGGTTTTGGTGTGATGTCGAGAGTTGGTAACGGACGCGGTTGGCGTGTCAACTGAAGTTTTGCCTGGTCAATATGGTTCAGGTACAAATGGACATCACCGCCCATCCAAATAAATTCACGCGGCCGCATATCAACCTGCTGTGCAATTATCATAGTCAATAATGCATAGCTAGCAATATTGAATGGGACGCCCAGAAATGTATCGCATGATCGCTGGTCAAGCCGGCACGATAACCAGCGCCGCTGGTCGGAGTCATTGGAATCAGCGGGTGCGGTATAGAATTGAAATAACATGTGACATGGCGGCAAAGCCATGTTGCTTACTTCGGCAGGATTCCAAGCGGTAACGATTAGCCGCCGTGAGTCTGGGTTGACGCGCAGCTGATCAATAACGTTAGCAATCTGGTCAATATATTCACCATTAGGCGCTGGCCATGCCCGCCACTGCGCACCGTAAACCGGACCGAGATCACCGTTCTTGTCAGCCCATTCGTCCCAGATATGAATTCCGCGTTCTTGCAGCCAGCGCACGTTGGTATCGCCGCGCAAAAACCAAATCAACTCGCCGAAGATGCCTTTGGTAAAGAGCTTTTTGGTAGTAAGTAGCGGAAAGCCCTCGCGCAAATCAAAACGCATCATATGCCCGAAGATACTGAGCGTACCAGTACCTGTCCGGTCATGCTTTTCGACACCTTCTGCTAGAATACGGTCGAGTAAATCAAGATATTGTCTCATCACTGCCCTCCTTCTAAAAATAGAGCGAGATGCTAGGTCTCGCTCTAAAATTATATGAGTTTATTTTGCTTGATAATCAACTTTGATGCCGGGGCCCATCGTAGTGGCGATGGCAACCGATTTAATGTAAACACCCTTGATAGAGGATGGCTTCTGCGCCTGCAAGCTAGCAAAGAAGGTATTGGCGTTTTCAAGCAATTTTTCAGCGCCGAAGCTAACTTTACCAACACTTAAATGGATAGCAGCCTGCTTGTCGACACGATATTCTACCTTGCCAGCTTTGGCTTCTTCGGTAGCTTTGGCTACGTCGGTCGAGACAGTACCGCTCTTCGGGTTAGGCATCAAACCTTTCGGGCCGAGCAAACGAGCGTACTTACCGAGTTTTGGCATGTAGGCCGGCGTAGCGATTAAGACGTCAAAATCAAGCGTACCCTTGTCAAGAAGTTTGACGATAGCTTCATCACCAGCCAGATCGGCACCAGCTTTTTTGGCTTTGTCGGCATCAGTATCAGCTGCGAAAACGGCTACCCGAACAGTCTTGCCGGTACCGTGAGGCAGGACCACGGTCGAACGAATATTTTGGTCGGCTTGACGCGGATCGACGCCTAAACGAACGTGAACTTCAACGCTAGCGTCAAATTTGCTCGGATTGGTTTCGGTAGCAAGTTTGATAGCATCGGCAAGCGTGTAAGCTTTGTCTTTTTCAACTTTTTCGGCAGCCTGGCGGTAAGCTTTGCCGCGGCGTTCAATCAACGGACGAACCTTTGGCGCTGGGCCTTTTTTGATAGCTGCTTCGGCGTCGCCCTGCGGTGTAGTGTCGCCAGCTTCTTTGCGAGCTTCTTTTTCAGCTTTAGCTTCAGCTTCTTCGATAGCTTTGGCGCTGCGCTTACCGGCTTTGGCAACTGTCGCTTCACGGACTGAGTGCTTTTCAGCGGCAGCAATGGCCGTTTCAATCTCGGCTATAGTATTTTTTTCGCTGACGTCAAGCTTGAGCTCGGCAGCTTTTTCTAATAATTCGGCTTTTTTAGCCATCAGATATTTAATCCTTTCTGTGGTACAAGCGACTTGACGTCTCCCAACATTGATTTAATAAAACGTCTACGATTATACCAAAAAATAACTAGAAAGTCCACCTAATTTTCCAGAGGTAGTGTAGCATTACCACTATAAAATTATTGACCAAAATACTACGTTTTGCTATGATTGGTCTCATGTCCTGTGAAAATTACGATTAAAACAATAATAAGCCAGGACATAAATCCACGAGTATTTGAAGTTTAGCCTATCCGTGGGGGTATTTAACCAAGGAGACAATTATGCGTTTATACGGGGTCTTGACGACACTCGGCGCCGCTGGTGCAATATGCTTAATAGCAACACACCCAGCCTATGCCGAAACGAGTACGGGCCGCTCGCTACTACTCGCACAGCAAAATAAAAATAAATTAACAATCGCAAGGAGAACACCGCTGCTAGCTACCCAAAACAAGAAAGCCTTGCTAGCAAAAGCGGACGAAAAGCAAACCGACAGAGTTGATGACGATAAAACTAAAAAACCATCGTCTACATCAAAGGACAAATCTGACGAAACAAAGCCAACTGAACAGCCAATATACGTGGTAGTAGCTGCAGGCGATAGCTTGGCGTCAATTGCCGAAAAATACAATACAACCTGGACGCGTATCTTTGACGCCAACGAGTCGCTTAGTAACCCAAATACTATTGACATAGGACAGAAGCTGCGAATTCCTAGCGCAGAAGAGGTCTTGCCAGACCGCTCGTCAGCTATCGTTGCAGCGCAACAAGCAGCCGCCAGCTCTACGCTATCAGCTCGGACTTCTACAGTTACTACGCGATCGTATAGCTCAAAGCCGATTAATTCATCAAGCTACTACGTCGGCAACGGCATGTGGTGTACCGACTACGTTCACAGCCGCCGCCCAGACGTCGCTATATATGGCAATGCTGGTTATGGCTGGATCTCCAGCGCCCAAGCTGCTGGTAAATCAACTGGTAGCGCCCCGCGCGCTGGAGCTGTCGCAGTAACAAACGGCCATGTTGCTTACGTCGAGTCGGTTAATAGCGATGGCAGCTATACTGTTTCAGAAATGGGCTGGAATTACCGCGCTGGCAACTACAACAAACGTACAGTAAGACCAGGTACATTCGGACAATTCATCTACTAAATAATTATAACTAGTATAATTAGAAAAACCGCTACATACGCTAGCGGTTTTTTAATTTAGAACAGACAAATTACCCGCGTAAAGACTTATCCGCAGCCTCAACTAGTTCGCGCACAATCACTGCATAATCGTCATACACGCGAAAACCTGCAGCATAAGCGTGCCCGCCGCCGCCGAAATATCCAGCTATCTGCTCTGACACTGGCATATTACTGCGTAATTTCCCAGTTAATTTACCGTCAGGGTAAGTTTTGATAGCGCAAGCCACTTCAACCCCCTCAACTAAACGCATTTCGTCAAGCACTAGAACGCTCGGATTATACTGATCGCTATATTTCTGGATTTCTTCCCACGGGATATGAATTATAGCTAATTTACCATCGAGCAAATATTCGATACGTTCAATCAAGCGGCCTTTATATGCCAAAATCTCTGGCGACTTTTTCATAAATTCGCGGCGTCGTTCTTCAATAGCTGAGTTGCTAGCACCAAGCGCAGTTAATTCGCCAGCGACACGAAACGAGTCGGCTGTGGTATTTTGTGTTGTTAAGCCCAGGCTATCGCTCATAATAGCAATCAGCATATTTTCTGCAGCTTGCGGATTAATTACCCAGCCAGCAGTATGCGCTAGATTGTAAATCAGTTCGCCAGCTGCAACTACCGGCTGGTTGACATGAGTAGCATCAAAAGTCAGCGTCGAATCAGTTGCGTGATGATCCAACGCTATAACGGGATGCGTCTCAAGAAAATGACGCACACCTGGCATACTTAAGCTTTTACTGATTAATAGTTCAGCATTAGTATCAACGATAATTGCTAAGTCGGCATTCGTGTCAAAATCGCTAGTTATTCGATCCCAGCCGTGAATGTAACGTAAGTATTTCGGTGTATCAACTGGACAGTGCAGCTGAACATTTTTGCCGAGGTCACTCAAAATTTCTTCCAAGGCTAAGCTGCTGCCGATACTATCACCGTCAGGATTTTCCGCTTGGACTACAACAATTTTCTGCGCGTTATTGATAGCGTCAATAGCTTTATCAAACATCACCTAATAGTATAGCAGCAATTAGCTGGCCTTGCATTCGAATTAGCCAGATAAACTCTGCATAGAAAGAGCAGCTTTACGGCTTCTTATCAAGAATGATTAAGTGTTCAATATGTGGCGTACGCGGGAAAAAATTATAGCCGCGATGCCAGGCGATTTGGTAGCTTTGCTGGAGTAAGGCGACGTCGCGGGCTTGGGTAACGGGATTGCAGCTGAGGTATATGATGCGCGGCGGCATTTTTTGCAACAATGTTGCAATAACGTCGGGGTGTAGGCCAGCACGCGGTGGATCAACGATGACGATTTCCTTGCCTGTAATATAATCGAGAGCTTGTTCGCTGGGAGCCAGGACAGCGCGGGCGTCAGTGCGGTCAAGTTCGGCGATGTTGCGCTGCATTTCGCGGACAGCGTCGGTGTTGATTTCCACCAGCGTGACGTTGCCGCCGCCAATGGTCAGGCCGATAGTGCCGACGCCGGCGTAAAAATCGAGAATTGGCTGGTCGGCAGCAAGCGGCACCTCAGAAAAAATCTGGGCAACTTTACGTGGGTCCCGGATTATTTTCTGATGGTGCCCGAGCTGCCAATACGAACTCTCGCGTGACACCCACTCCTGCATATCGCGCAGCGCCTGCTCATAAACTGGAATGTTGACTTGAAAAAAGCCTTCGCAGGCGTAGCGGAATGGTATGCCAAGGATAGCGTCAATCAAGGTGGTGTTGCCGAAATGCGCCAAGCGTTCAGTGATGCGGCTGGCTGGCGAGCGCGGATCGGAATAGATAATTTCCCCGCCCTGAGCCGGTAATTTGGCGGCTTCATCAGCGGTAATTATTTCGGGCAAACAATCTTTAACATACAACTGCCATACGCAACTTCCCGACTGATCGCAGCGGACGAGCAAGGTCTTGAGCTGGCGAGCCGCGACGCGTTTATGGCGCAGCAAGTCGCAGATCGCATGTGCCAGGTTATTGATTGCAGGGTGCGCTAAGCTCGTGCCATCAACAACAATCTTACCCTTGCTGCCGCGACGGAAAAATGCCAAGTCAAGTGTATCGCCAGATAATTCTTCACGGTCGCTATCCGCGTCTATCTCTCGGGTATCGTCAGAAAATAATCCGGGATCCACGTAAAGTTGCCCAGATTTTTTCTGAGATACCGCTCGGGATACTACCGATTCGCTGTACCAACTAAATTCAACTTTATTGCGATAACCATATGCAACATTGTCGCAATAAATGTCAATCGCCGCTGGTAATGCAACATTATGCAGCGCGAACGCGTCTTCGATCAACTGTGCTTTGTATGTTTGTTCGACTTCCAGTGGTATGATTTGCCACGGGCTGGTCGAAAGGTAACTATCCGGGTTGCGCGGTTGGATGCGGTCGGGGCTTGGTAAGATCACTTCCTCGACGATTGCCTCGACGAAGTGCGACTTCTTTTTGGTAGTGCGAACGGTGACGGTCTCGCCGGGCAATCCGCCCCATACGAAGCATTTGCGGCCATCGGCCAGTGTCCCTAGCGCTTGCCCGCCGCCAACGATTTTGTCAAGGTGAATAGTCTTGAGTGACTGTTTTTTCATCGTACTTATTATAACAAAATAGAAAGATGCCGTTTCATGGAGATCGTAAAAGCTGTCTGTATATTAGTAACACAACCTTCCCAACAACGAAAACTATGACGCTAGTAATTTAACGGTGTGGCGAGCGATTTCAACACCTTCGTCTGTCGGTATGACAATGATTGGCTTGCTGACTGCCGCTTGCGAGATGCTAGTGAACTCGGCCGGGTTAAGACATGATTTGTTACGATTGCCGTCAAGTATGAAGTCGAGGCATTCCAAGTGAGCAACAATGCGCCGGCGCAAGTTTGCCGAACGTTCCCCTACCGTGCCAGTAAATACCAGCAAGTCGGCACCATTCATAGCGACCACCATGGCGCCGATAGCCTTATGGATACTGTGAATCAAAGTCATCAGCGCTAGATGAGCAATATGATCGCCATTAGCTTCGCGATCAAGAATTTCACGAATATCGCTAGTTCCGCTAAGTCCGAGTAAGCCGCCCTTCTCATCAAGATAATGCTCAAACTGATCATCGTCGAGACCAAGTTTGGTTTTGAGCGCCATAGCAGCAGTGTAATCGATAGAACCGGTACGCGTTGCCATAATTACCCCCTCTAGCGCCGAGTAACCCATGGTGTTGTCGATGCTGCGACCATGAAAAACTGCACTCACCGACGAGCCGCTACCTAGATGACAGACGACGACCTTTGGTGGTAATTTACCGCGGTTCCACAGCTCATTAACGGCAGACGAAACCGACAAACCATGATAACCAAAACGCTTAATCTCGAAGCGATCAGCGTCTTGCAGATTGATACCATAGTTCCAGGCGTAGCTCGGCTTGCGAGCGTGAAAAGCACTATCCGAAATTAGCGCCACCGGTACAGTCGGCAGCGACGAGCGCAGAGCCTCTAGCTCTTGTAGCGTACCGGAGACGTGAATCGGGTCAAGCGGTAAAATATCGCGTATATGCTGGACAACGTCATCATCAACAAGCCTGTCTTTGAGAAAATAGTTGCTCGGTGCAACAATCCGCAGGCCGATCGCGCGAACATCACTAGGACTTTCTAGTAAATGTTCGCGGTTAAAAATGCCATACAGATGTGCGGCCGACTGGGAAATGTCAGCAAAACCAAGCGGTACTTGCCGCGTATCGCCGCCAGTACGCAGCGTCGCGATTAATTCGCTGCCACTCTGCTCGATATGTAATGCGGCAACCTCTTTGAGCTTGTCGTCGACCAGCGCGTATTTGCGACTAGCGCTGCCTGGATTTGCGATTAGTAGTAATGACATTCCCCCACCCTTTTCTTTACGTTAATTTGTTTGCCCGTGCCAGGCTTCCTCTTTTGCCTCGTCTAGTCCGCGTGCTGCTGGCCACACCCAGGCGTCAATTTCTGGCAAGTCAACGCCGTTAGCCTTGATATAAGCAGTATTCTCGTCAATCTTGCCCTGGTAGATCGAAGCTAAGTGCTCGGCCTCCTCAAACGGAACGACACCATTGCGGCCCAGCTGGCGGAATGCAGCAATCGCCAAATCATAGCGGCTAGTTTCGTTGCGAACATGCATGTCAAACGGCGTGGTCGTCGAACCGATCTCTTTGTAACCGCGAATATCGAAGCGCGTCGAATCAACAGCATAGTTAAAGAGAATCGATTTGACTGTCTGCGGATAGCCATGGAAATTGAAGATAACTGGCTTGTCGTCAGTAAATACCTTGTCAAAGAACTTTTGGTCGGCAACGTGACGCAACGTACCAAAGCCAACAGTAGTCAGACTCGAAACGTTAACGCAGCGAATTTTAGCGTTCGGGCAATGCGTTTTGACAATATCAATAGCTGCCATAGTTTCTTTGGTCGGATAATCGCCGCAAGCGGCCATAACTAGATCGGGATGTTCATCGCTGGCAAAATCCCAAACCATCAGACCAGCATCGACCTGCTGGCGAGCGAGTTCTGGCGACAGCCAGCGCGGCTCGAGAGTCTTACCGGCCACCAGCGCGTTAATCTGGCGAACGCTCGATAACATATGCTCTAAGCAAACTAGCGTGACATTACCGTCCGATGGGAAGTAAACATCACTGAAGTTACTCTGGCGGCGTAGAATATCGTCGATAAAGCCGGGATTCTGGTGACTGAAACCATTATGATCTTGGCGCCAACCGCTCGAGGTCAGTATATAGTTGATACTAGGTATAGTACCGCGCCATTCGACGTTACGGCTTTGGGTGAGAAACTTAGCGTATTGATCAACCATGCTGCCAACGACTTGCAAAAATGCTTCATAACTAGCGAACATAGCGTGGCGGCCTGTTAGTACGTAGCCTTGCATTAAGCCTTGCATATTGTGTTCGGACAACATTTCCATGACTCGGCCATCACGCGACAGATCCTTATCCCACTCCATGATCGGCCATTGCCAACTGCGGCTAGTAGCCTGGAATATCTCGTCAAGCTTGTTGGAATAAGTTTCGTCTGGACTCATGAAACGGAAGTTCTTACTCTCGGCGTTGAGACGAAAGACCTCGGTCAAGTAAGCGCCAGCCCGGCGCATACTGCTAGAGCCAATAGTGCCAGGGATTTCGGCGTCTTCAGCAAACTGCTCGACGTCTGGCAGCACCAGCGGCTGATAAACAGTTGCGCCGCCACGAGCATGCGGCGACATACCCAAGCGCTTCTCTAGCTGTTCAGGCAAGATATCCTTGATAAAATCACCAAAACCTGTCGTTTCGTTGAATAGCTCGTCAAACTTATAACTCTTGAGCCATTGATTCAAGATTTTGAGCTGCTCGGGGTCGGATTTCGCTTCACTGAGCACTGTCTGGTGCGCCAGGCAATTACCTTCAATTTTGTTGCCTTCGACAAATTTCGGCCCGGTCCAGCCCTTTAGCGTGCGCATGATAATCATCGGCATGCGCGGCGCTTCTGTGTTCATACTAGCACGAATCTCAGCAACCAAATTGTGAGCCCACTCAAGCGCGTTTGCCATTTCATCGTGCGGATCGACGCCGTCTTTTGTAGCGTCAACAATGCGTGGCTCATAACCGTAGCCGCTAAAGAGCGTCATCAGTTCGTAATTACTCATTCGGCCGAAAACAGTCGGCGCCGAAATCTTATAACCGTTGAGGTGAAGAATTGGCAATACTACACCGTCTTTGCGCGGGTTAAGCAACTTATTGAGATGCCAAGCACCAGCTGTCGGCCCAGTCTCAGCTTCACCATCACCAACCAAACAAGCTACCGTCAAATCAGGATTATCCATCGCTGCACCATAACTAGTGCTGAGCGCGTAACCAAGTTCACCACCCTCGAGGATTACGCCCGGCGTCTCGGGATTAGAATGGCTCGGAAAACCGTACGGCCAGCTAAATTCGCGGCATAGTTTGCGAATACCATCCAGGTTAGTCTCCATCGACGGATCAAAATTAGCAAGCGTACCTTCCAAAAACAGATTAGCTTGCAGTGCCGGGAAGCCATGCCCCGGCCCCAGCACAAACATCATATCCTTATTATGTTTCTTGGCCGAATAGCTGAGATGCGCGTAAGCAAAGTTAATACCTGGCCCGCTTCCCCAGTGTCCGAGAATCCGCGATTTGATATCGTCAAAAGTTAATTCCTTTTTCAGCAGATGATTCTCTGCCAAAAATATTTGCCCCACCGTCAGATAGTCTGCCGCACGCAAATATTGCTTTATCGAGTGTTTTTCGTGTGCATTCATAACTTTATATTATAAAGGTTATGGTAAATATTGCCAACTGATTAGCCGCTTTTTCGTGGTAAAATCACATTATGAGACGCCAAGTCGCCACCCATTCGCAGCATTTTTTGCGTAATCCGTGCTTGATTGCCGAGCTAATAGGTCACAGCAACATACGTCGCGGCGATTTGGTAATAGATATCGGCGCTGGCAGCGGCGCCATTACGGCAGTGTTAGCACGCCGATGCCAGCAAGTTTTAGCACACGAAAACGAACCAGGTATTCTCAACAAACTACAGCAAAATATGCGCCGGCACAAAAACGTCAAAGTAATAGCACAAGATTTTCTGCAAGCGAAATTACCAGATGAACCATACAAAGTTTTTGCTAATATTCCCTTTCACTTGAGCGCCGACATAGTACGCAAATTGACTAGCAACAACGAGATGCACGCACCGCGATCAATTTACCTAATCGTCCAAAAGCAATTCGCGCAAAAATTAGTACCAAGCGACCGGCACTTTACTTCTCAATTAGGCGCGCAATTAGCTCCGTGGTGGCAGACGCGAATCCGCCGCCCGCTGCGCCGCACAAATTTCACGCCGCCGCCAGCAGTCGATACCGTGCTGCTAGAGCTGAAACCACGACCCGAGCCGCTCTTGCCTACATTAGAACGCGACGAGTACCAAAGTTTCGTCGCAAAATGCTACGCCTCGCAAAAAGCCTTCGCTGCCGTACCGCGCACTAAAGTCGGCATCAACCCTGAACGCAAACCGTCAGAATTGACTCCCGAGGAATGGGTGCGACTGTATTCTATGTCGTAATTTCCATATCGTTGATGAGCGTGGTATAATACTTGTTGCACGCTCGTTTATTAGTGGGTCGTCGCCAAGTGGTAAGGCACTGGGTTTTGGTCCCAGCATTCGCAGGTTCGAATCCTGCCGACCCAGCCAAATTGCAACTTTTGCGCCGCGTGAGCGGCGACTGACGGGCGGCGCGCAGTGCCGTCCATTGGTTTTTCAGGGGGGAAGATAGAGATTTTGGGCGTGCGGAGCACGCTTTTTTATTTTGTAGAAAAAGGTTCGACCCAAAGATTTCTTTGGCAAGAACCTTTTTCTCATTTTTATCGCTCTCAAGCGATAAATTACAGATAGAATTTGCTTTGTCGAGCCATTGTCGCATAGGTTCGACCCACGCTGTAGCCCCGAGCGTCAGCTTGCTAGATTGCTCTTCCAATGACTTCTTTTCGCTCATAAGTTCGGCTTTCTTGTCTAGGTAGGTGTCGCGGTCAATATCTTGGTCGAGGTAGCTATCAAGAAGTCGTTGGAGTTTGCTTTGCAAGCTAGCAATCCTTGTTTGTGCGCTTGCCACGAACGTATGCGTCGAGCTTCGCTCGTTTCGTTCGTCTTGCTCTAGCCGTGCAAGCAAATCGGTTCTCCAATTATCGGGTAGTGCATATTCTTGTAACAAGTCAGTCAAACTCTCGTCCAATGCTTCCTCTCGCACGGCAGCCTCAAGACATTTCATATCTTTGCGCTTCTTCGTGCAGTGATAATAGACATATTCGTGTCGGTTGCCGTTTTTTGGTGCTTGATACGTTTCTCGGCAGTAATCATCAGACCACACGAATAACAGCGCAGCAATCCACAATATATTTTTAGTTCGCTATGGTTTGCTTTGCGAGGTCGTCCACGTTCAGCGAGCACAGTTTGGACTTTATCAAAAAGTTTCTTGGAAATAATCGGTTTATGCGTGCCCTCATAGACCTCGCCTTTATACAAGAAATGTCCGTAGTAAAACGGATTAGATAGAATACGTCGTATTCTATCTTTTTTGTATTTTGTACCTTTACCACGCACGCGTAACAAGCCCATGACTTGCTAGAAAATCAGCAACGTCCTCATAACGACTTTGGTTTTGGGCGTACAGCTCAAAAGCCTCGACAATAATCGGCGCAATCCGTTTATCTACAACGATATTTTTGTTGCGCAGGTCGTTTATGTAGCCGAGTGGTGCGCGGCTGGGATATTCACCGCGCCGTAACTTTTGACGCAAACCTCGCTTGGTGTTCTCGGACAGGTTGTCTACATAATATTTCGATTGACCAAACGCGATAGAAAGCATGAATTTGCCTTGTGAGGTATTTTCAAACCAAAATGTCGGAAACTTGAGAGAGGTCAGACGTGTCTGGTCGAGTAAGTAGACAATTTGTCCGCCGTCAATAGAATTGCGAGCAAGACGGTCAGGGTGCCACGCAAGTATACCGCTGGCTTCGCCTGCTTCAATACGACCGAGCATATTACCAAACTTCGGACGACCTGGCATCTTGGCGGTGCGCTTTTCGATGATTGTATCGACAATTTGTAAGTCATTATCTGCCGCAAATTTCCGCAATTCCGTTACTTGAGCCTCGATAGATAGCACTTGCTTATCTTCTACGTCAGTAGACTTTCTGGCGTATAAAATGTATTTTTGGCTCATAGCTCCCTCCTAACTTTAATAGCCGCCTCGTTGCACACAATCCAGAAAAATCTAAATTGTACGAGACGGCTATTAAAGCCATAAAAATAGATTCTTCCGATTTGATTGTGTGCACAGTCTATTATATACCGCCGTAGGCGATTGCAAAATAAAAAAGCGTGCTCCGCACGCCCAAAATCTCTATCTTCCCCCCTGAAAAACCAATGGACGGCACTGCGCGCCGCCCGTCAGTCGCCGCTCACGCGGCGCAAAAGTTGCAATTTGGCTCCCTTGTACGCTGAAATTCGAACCTATTTCGAGCAAAATGGCTGAAGCTCCGCCCTGACGCCTGCGCGGGCACACCCGCGCTCGCCCCACCAGGAAACCGCCCTTTGATTCATTTTTTGAGATTCCCCCCCACCGTATTTTTCTTTTTAGTTGAAAAGGTCGGATTTCTGGTGGTTCAACTACCATAAATGGTAGAGGCGTTAGGGCTTCGCTCAGGCGGCACAGCCGCCGCGCTACGCGCTCTCGTCAATTAAGCCTATATTCTCTAATAGCATATCGCCCAAAGTTGTGGTCTGTGAATACGAAACTTCGGGTTTGTTGGTGAATTTATTATATTCTGGAACACCCAGGTCCTTGTTCATTCTAATGTTGTGTCTAATTAAACCAAGACGCTCCAGATGTTCCTTACAACTATCTTGAAGGGCACCTCTTTGCCGTTCTTCTTTATTAGAGCCTAGCACAACAACTACGGGCTCGAGTACATTTTTATGTAGTTCTCGAAATTGACTCTTGTCGTTGATCGAACGTTCATGAAAATAACGTAACCAAATCACCTCATTATCGTTAATCTCTGAGAGTAAACCTAAAAGATACTTCGCATTATTGATGTCTGCATCATCGTCGGAGATGCCATTTTGGACAATATTTAAAATATACTTACGTCGTTCATCCGAGGCTGCGCGAGAAGCTCGTATAAAACCCTCTTCTACTAAATCAATAAACTGTTCATTGTTTCGTAGTCTTTCAACTGCCTCTTGTGGTATGCTCTCCAGTCGATCATTAAGCTCATTGACAAACTTAGCAATTCGATCAATTCGTTGATTAGGAATTAAAGTTCCTGCAATTTCTGCCAAAAAGCTACCCGCCACAGGAATTGCGCCTAGACTTGCCCTAGCTGTAATAGCCGCCCAGTCTGCCTTATTGTTATCAAGCTGTTTACTCATCTTATGTCTCTCCTATAACTCATCTAGTAGCAGTTAGTTGATGAGTAGCCATATCCATAGTCGTAACTACTGCAGTGGGTCGGCGAGTAGCTATTTGTGCCGTTGCGCCCATCCATACCGTCAACACCATCACGTCCATCCGCACCTTTTAACTCATCTTTGTGCGACTGCACGTAGTTATGAATTTGGAGTGGCGTATTGAAGTACACAAACGCAGAGAATCCCGCGCTTGCAAGGCTAACTATAATGGCGATTATCGCTAGAACAACAACCCATGTTTGCTTCTTCTGCTTGGAGTGTTCTATGTGTTTTGTGGTTTTATGTGTACTATCTTTTGGCAACTGCATATATCCTCCTTAAAACCCGAGCCAATAACTTTCAGTATCTTCTGGGATATTCTTATAATCTATAAACTTTTCACAATCATCTTTTTTCGCGCTACGCTCAAAAATGAAATAATCACTCTTGATATCACCAGTTTTACCGCGCTGGACGCGCGCCTCGCAAATGAGATTTTTCTCATCTGTCTCGGCTTCCTTACGCAACTCGCTCGCTTCTCTTTCCTTATAATGCTCAGAGGTGAAATAAAATCCAGCATAGCTGCCACCCGCTAGCGCGGCGATAATAAGTCCGACAAGTAAGTATTTGTTGATTGTAATGGCATTTTTCATTACTCATACCTCGGAACAGGATTTTCACGACAGTCAAAGTTACCTTTTATATCGTCTTGATAGTAGTCGTATGGAGATGAAGTGGCTTTTAAGCCTTCCCATACACTACCCGGCATACCGCAGTAATGATAATATGTCCCACCCAGTCTGATGACCATGTACTCGTTTCCGCTGTCGTACCATGCGCCTTTAACGGTTGAGTCCGACTTGTCGAGCGGTTCAAAATTGCTCGAGGAAATGTTTACTTTATCATCACGATACTTAACCTTGACATAGCCAGAAGCAGACGAGAAAAAGAGGAAATACAAAATTGCTCCACCAATAAGAACAGCAAGTCCAATATAAACCCACGAGTAATCTTCTTTGTGCTGTGTCATTTTGTAAGCGTCCCTTTTACTCGTTTTGATACGAGGAAGTACGGAACCCAAATGAACACACCTATTACCGCCCTTCCTACATCACCACTGTATTTGCTCATCATTGACTGTATCTCGGCATTTCCAGCAAGTCCAGACGACTCAAAAACAGATGACGCAATAGCATAATCTATGATTCCGTAGACTGCCGCGAATATCAGCGTTGCTATGGCGAACGGCTTTGCTAATTTACGATTACGGAATAAAAGCACAAGCGTAGTAATAATGAGTGCTACGTATACGAAAATGGCGACATTTTCAAAAGTTGTTAGAGCTTGCAGTGTATCACCAAGACCAGCCTGATATTGATTCAGCGCGTCTATATCTGAAGACGAAGTAAATCCGTCTCCGAAAAATCTAAATACAGTTATGAGTAATGCCAAAAACTGCCCTACGATAAACAGTGCCAGCCAGCCCTCAAGTCCGATTTTATGATCTCGTCGTTGCTGTTTTGTCATTTTGTCAGGATTAGTGGTTTTTGAAAGATAAGAATCGCCAAGCGATAGTTGCTTTTTGAGTTTTTCTGCTTTAGCATACGTTTCGCCGCGTGTTTCTATCGCTTGGTTGATAAAATCAAGCGCATCATCATCATGACCACTAAAATAATGAACTAATGCCTGCAATTCGTAGAGCTTATAGCGGGCGGTACCAATTTCTTCACTGAATTGATACTTTTCTGCTAGTGAGTCAAGTCGCTTCTGCACCAGCAACAGTAGTGATTTGTTAGTTTCGCCCGATGTTGCGTCTTTTAGGTTTGCTTCAATAACTTTGACTTGCTCAATGTAAGTTTGGCGCGCCTTTGATTGTGGAAGTTGCATTATTCTAAATCTCCCCATGTTCGTTTGCCGTCATTTTCTGGCTCAATGTCTATAATTTCATCACCTATGGATTCGTCTTTCGAGTCCGCGCTATTTGCTAACGCATAGCCAATTATTCTTGCACCGTACGTCAGAACTGCTGTAAGCAATAATGTCCAGAATATACCCCAATGACCATTGAATATTGCCGCCAGCATACCAATCGGAACAACACCGACGCCGCCAAGGAAGAGCCCGATAATAACAGCAATCCATCCCCATAGTGCAAGAGTAACTGCTAGTCCATATATCCAAGCCGACAAGCCGTAGACATATGATGAAATATAGATAATCAAGCCTACGATACCTCTTGCTTTTGGTATGATTGCGAAAAACAAGAGCAGCAGATTAATAGCAAAAAGTATTCCGGCAAGCCAGTTGATGAATGGTGCGATAGTAAACGCCACTTTTGCACCAAGAGTGAAAAACAGAACAGTTGCAACTATAATCCCGATAAATATCGCGATTCCAAGCAATGTTCCACCGATTGATTTAAGTGTGTTCATAATGCGCCATCTTCTCCCTTCTTGAGTGTTAATATATGGCGATACACAAAAAGCTCGCCACGAGCGGCAGTCTTTCGACCACCCGCGAAGGTTTCCCAACGCGACCACAAAGAGAAGTACTCATGACGAGCTGTTTCTCTTTGTGGATTATTCAACCATGCCGCACAAGGTACGGTTTAGGTCTGGCGTTGAACGCTTGTCATGATTATACTATTTACACCGCATTTTTGCTAGATAGCAAAACGCCACCACCAGAAATCCGACCTTTTCAACTAAAAAGAAAAATACGGTGGGGGGGAAATCTCAAAAAATGAATCAAAGGGCGGTTTCCTGGTGGGGCGAGCGCGGGTGTGCCCGCGCAGGCGTCAGGGCGGAGCTTCAGCCATTTTGCTCGAAATAGGTTCGAATTTCAGCGTACAAGGGAGCCAAATTATGCAAACGAAAATATCATAAACCGCTCAAATCTGGATAACCTAAGCGGTTTATTTTTATGAATCGTATCAACATTTAGCAAATTCATAGTTTGCTTTGTTTTATTGACGCCACCCCCAAATACCATTAGTATAATAAATATGCGAAAAGTGTCTCTGCCGAGCATATTGCGGTACAAGAAATCTTACTTGCGGCATGATATCATAACGGCATTGTTGATAGCCGTCGTGAATGTTCCCAATGCGTTGGCTTTTTCGGTAATTGTCGGACTACCGCCCGAGACTGGTTTATATACGACAATTATTGGCGCGCTAGTATTTGGGTTGTTGGGGTATTCACATCGATTAGTGGTTGGCGCAGATTCAGCGACGGCCATTCTACTGGCGTCAGGCGCAGTGCTAGTGGCGCAAACAGGTACGCCAGAATATGTTAATACAATCGCAGCGATGACGTTGCTATCAGGTGTTCTACTACTATTGTTGGGGTTATTCAAATTTGGCTTTTTGGCAGATCTAGTATCGCGACCAGTGATGATTGGCTTTATGGCAGGCGTAGGAGTACAACTAATTGTTACACAGATACCATCTCTACTAGGCTTGAAAGCATCAGGCGGTTTCTGGAGTCATTTAGCGTCAATTACCGCGCAAGCTGGTTCAATCAATTGGATGACCGCTACGCTAGCACTCTTGGTGCTAGGTGTAGTGTTGTTTTGGCGATCATCGCGAATACCGAGCGAACTAATCGGCATCGCTATGGCCGTAATATTTGCAATGGTATTTCATGTCGATGCGTACGGCGTAGAGTTTTTAGGTTCACTACCAAGCAATATGCCAAACTTAATAGTGCCCACGGTGTCGCTCGAGATGCTAAATACAATTATGCCAACCGTATTATCAATTGTGCTCGTAGTACTAGTCCAGAGTTCTATGACGGCGCGTTCCATTGGTAGCGAGCACGACGATAAGATTCAGACTAACCAAGATACGGTAGCCCTTGGAATAGCTAATATTGCTTCAGCTCTATTCCACGGCTATACCGTTAGCGCCTCGCCGCCGCGCAGCCAATTAGCCGACTCGCTGGGTATGCGTTCGCAATTGAGCGGTATTGTTGCCAGCTTAGCAATGATGGCGCTGATCATTTTTGGCGGCACTTTGTTACACTACGTACCGCTAGCAGCACTAGCAGCGATAGTTTGTACGGCAGGTTTACGCTTAATTCGTTTTCGTGAATTGCACTATTTGTGGGCTGTCCATCATGAGGAGTTTATGATCGCGCTAGTTGCTTTAGCTTGTACGGTACTATTCGGTGTACAGTTAGGTATTTTGGTAGCGGTAGCAGCCTCGCTGATGGAGCGATTGCGTCGGCAATACCACCCTGATGACGCTGTGCTGCTGCGCGATGGCGAGCTGTCATCATGGGCGGCTGATCGGGTAAAAAATAAGATAGGCTCTTTGCCAAAAGATACATTAGTTTATGCATTCGGCGAATCGCTTTTTTTCGAGAATATTAATTATTTCGCCGAACGGTTACGGCGAGCTATTCATCGCGCTAAACATCCAGTAACATATGTGGTGATTGACGCTGGAGCGATTGACGATATCGACTATACAGCGGTTGAAGCGCTCAAACATTTGTACCGCGAGCTTGGCGAAGATGGTATCGCGATTGCTTTTGCGCACGTGTCACCGGGATTGCGCAGCCAGTTTGATATCTATGGCATTACCGATATAATTGGCAGCCGCAACATTTACACAACATTGTCTCTGGCATTGGCGCATCAGAAACAGGCTTCGGCAATTGAAATGATCAGAGACCTTAAAATCGCTAGCGATTCGTATATCGTGGTCGGCGGTGCCGTGCTTGATATGATGCATTTACGCGATACACCTAATGTTGATTTAGTAGTATCGCGCGAAGTTTACGACCGTTTCGCGAGCAAGAAACATTGGCGCGAGGTGACACTAACTAGCGGCAAGCGAATTTTGGTACATGAGCAATACAATCTGCTAAAAAGTTGGATGGGTAATTCCTTGACAGCATTACAGCGAGATATGCAAACCATCGATGGGATACCCGTGGTCTCGACCGACCGGCTGATTGCTGCTAAACGAAAGATGGCTCGTCGTAAAGATTTAGCTGATTTAGAACTATTGCGTGGACATATCAAGCGCCGGAATTAATTAGCAAACTTTTTATTTTTCTTGAGCGGCCGTTTAAGACGCTTGGTAATTCGCTGAAGATTCGGTCGCTTACCAAAGAACTTTCGCCCTACCCATTTATGCAGTTCAATCAAGACGATAGGTATAATGATAGCAGAGACAGTCACTAAGAGAAGATGCATGTTGTCTACTGGCGTAATATGCAGCAACCGTCCAAGCGGCGTAGCCAGGGCGGCAATCTGCAGCGTGACAGCGATGATTAGTCCAACAATGAAAGGTGCGTTCCGCTTGCGCAGACGACCGATCAATGATTCGTAATCACTGCGCGCCTCGATGGCGCTAGCCCACTGTGCGGTTACCAGCGAGCAAAAAGCAATCGTCCGAGCATAGTCAGCACCAAAGCGTTGATTGAAATAAATATAGAATCCCAGCGTCATTGATGACATAATTATGGCAATCAACAATATTCGCGAAGTCATAAATTTACTGAGTAGCGGCGCGTTAGCGCGTTTTGGCTTCTCTAGCATATTCCGAGGCTCGCCCGGCTCCAGTCCAATCGGAATTACCATGGCGCTATCAGTGACTAAATTAACCCATAAAATCTGCACAGGCGCCAGCGGCAGCGGTAAACCGGAAATCAACGCGCTCAGCGATACGATAACTTCGCCGAGATTAGTAGCCAACAGATACGTTACCATGCGCTTAATATTGGCGTAAACAGTCCTGCCTTCGTGAATAGCCGAAACAATTGAGCGAAAATTATTATCAAGCAAGATAATATCGCCTGCATCTTTGGCAATTTGTGCCCCTGCCCCCATAGCGACGCCGACATGAGCATTGGTCAGTGCCGGAATGTCATTGACACCGTCGCCAGTCATAGCAGTAATATTATCGCGCTTGAGTACTTCAAGGATGCGATGCTTATGCTCGGGCAAAACGCGCGCGCAAACACGGATAGTATGCAACCTTTCAGCTAGTTCGTCGTCAGATAATGTAATAATCTGCCGGCTATCAAAAACCTGGTTGCGATGCTCGACCAAGCCAAGCTGCTTACCGATATGATAAGCCGTCTCGAAGTGGTCGCCGGTGACCATACGCACGCTGATGCCAGCGGCTTGCGCGCGAGCAATGGCGCCTTTGGCTTCTGGCCGCAGTGTATCTGCCACGCCAACAAAACCATCAAAAACCAGCGGCGTATTATCTGGAATACTTTCAAGCGAGTCAATTGGTTTACTGAGCGACGCATGCGCTAGCGCAATTACCCGGAAACCAAGTCCAGTCAGATGATGTAATTCAACTAAAGCTTTCTCGCGTTCGCCTTCGGTGATATCGCAATGGTCAACGATTTTCTCTGGCGCACCTTTGACAGCTAGAGCATACTTAGCGCCATCATGTCGCAAATTGCCGCTCATTGCCATTGAATGCTCAAATGTAAATTCCTGCAGAGGCCGGCCAAGTTTGGGAGTCGTTTCGGACGAATTAATAAACGAAGCAAAAGCTTTATCAAGTGGATCAGCAGTTTTTCTCTGGCCTAACAGCGTGCTAGCAGCAAGTGTCTGTAAAACGCGTTTTTCGTTGTGGCGCGGGTGCCAAATTTCTTGAACAGATAATTTGTTGCGTGTTAGCGTGCCGGTTTTATCAGTAGCGATAGTCGTGATAGCACCGATTGACTCGATTGAGCCCATAGTCCGTACCAATGCTTTGCGGCGAGCCATGCGCCGCATCGCTAGCACTAAAATGACCGATATAGCAATCGGTAAGTTCTCGGGCACCGCACTGACACTGAGAGCAATCACAAAGCGCAAAGCTTCGCTCCACTCAACACCGCGAGCTAGCGCCAACCAAAAAGCAAATAAAGCAATGCCCAAGAAAACAGCCACTATACGCGTGATAAGACTATCGATTTTCTGCTGTACAGGATTGACATTATGGTCGCCAGACGATAAATCGCTCAAACGGCCAAATTCGGTATCGTTCGCAGTAGCGGTTACTATCGCCATGGCAGTACCGCCAACGACAAATGAACCTTGAAAAACCATGTTGGATTGTTCGTAAATTTCGCGGTCGCTCGGCAGGACGGCACAAGTTTTTTCAATCGGCAGCGACTCGCCGGTTAATTGCGATTCGTCAACACGAAAAGAGCGCGCCTCTAGCATGCGGGCGTCAGCAGGAATTTTATCGCCTTCATCAAGAATTATCACGTCGCCTGGAACTAGTAGTGTCGCAGCAATCATCTCACGCCGCCCTTTTCGCAATACCTCGACTTCAGCAACAGACTGTTTTTGCAGCGATCGCAAAATCCGCTCAGTCGAAAACCGTTGCACATAATAAATAATTGCGTTCACCGCCATGATAAAAATAATCAACCCAGCATCAAAATACGACTTATGCCACAAGCTAACAATTGCCGCTACTATCAGTACTGTCATAAAAATCGACTTGAACGGCTCAATAATTTTACGCCAAATCGGGTCAGACTTGACCTTGATCGTGTTTAAGCCGTAGTGACGTAACCGCTCATCGCTCTCGATATCGGATAATCCTTTGGTGGTTGATTCAAGTTCAACTAGCGTTTCTTTAATGGTTTTATCGTAAAAAGCCATAAGCACATTATAGCAAATTTTAGTTTTTAACAATAAAGCGCTATACTGAAAATATGAAGGTTAAAATCGAGATAGACACTATAACATTCGTACGTTTTTGGCTGGTAGTAATCGGCTTTGGGTTAGCAGGCTTATTAATTTGGAATGCTCGTACAGCGTTAGTAATTATTGGAGCGGCAGCATTCTTAGCACTAGCTCTCAATGGGCCAGTCAGTTGGTTGGCTAATAAGCTACCCAACCGTAGCCGAACCCTCAGCACAGCTATCGCTTTTATCGTTATTGTAGCAATACTAGCGGCAATTCTGTTTTTGGCAGTGCCGCCAATAGTTCAGCAAACAATTAGCTTTTTACAAACTCTGCCCGATACGATACGAACTATGTCGGTGCAATGGAAGGGCTTTGGTGCTATAGTATCGCGTTATCATCTAGAATCGCAGATTGATCAAATGGTTGTTTCAATACAAGGAAATGCAACGTCGTGGCTGGCAAACTTTGGACAGAACTTTCTCAGCGGCGTCGGAACAACAATGTCGCTAATCACCGAAGCCTCATTAGCGCTAGTTCTAACATTCCTAATGCTAGTCGAAGGACCGCGCTGGTCACAATACTTCTGGGGATTATATAGCAACGACAAGCGAATGCAGCACCATCGGATCATCTTCCGGCGAATGAATGCAGTAATCTCTGGATATGTAAGCGGACAATTGATTGTTTCGGGTTTAGATGGTGCTTTTGCCGGCTTAACAGTATTTATCTTGAGTCAAATTTTTCCAGCAGTACCAGCAAACATTGCTTTGCCAACGATTGCTATCATGTTTATCTTGTCGCTGATCCCAATGTTCGGCGCAGGAATTGGCGGCATTATCGTCTTTGCATTACTGGCAATTAATAGTATGCCAGCAGCGATAGCTTTTGGTATTTACTTCATCATTTATCAGCAGATTGAGAATAATGTAATTTCGCCAACCATTCAATCCAAGCGTATTGAACTTTCGCCGCTAATGGTTTTGATGGCGGTAACTATAGGACTGTACATGTTCGGTATGATTGGCGGTATTATCTCGATACCGATAGCTGGCTGTGCTAAAGTGCTTGCAACTGAATATATCAAGGTCGAACGCCGCGAAGAACCAGCTGCCAAACCAACAAAGCTTGCTCGCCTACTCAAGCGTGTTCGCCGCGAAAAAAGTAAACCAGGGGCAGCTAAATCAGAAACTGAAGCCTAGTAAAGGATTGGCCTAGCAAGCTCACGCCATTCAAAAAATCTTTTAAACACTTGAGTCTACTCTGGTTTTTCGTCAGCGTACGCCCATAAAGTATCATGTGCGGTGTCTTTGACAACTACGCCATATTCATTGAGCAGCTCGTCGCGTAATTCATCGGAATTTACCCAATTCTTGTTATCGCGAGCACGGCGGCGTTCTACCAATAGCCGCTTACATTCATCATCAATATCGGGAGTTGAGTCCAACAGCTCAAGCCCCAATGCCGCATCAACAAACTCTAAAAATTCAATTAGTCCAGCTCGATAGATTTTCTGCGGTGGTTTTTTGTCGAGTTCAGTTAAGGCTTTATCGACAATAGCTAGCGCCCGTGGCGTTTCTAAGTTATCGTTTAACGCTTCTTTGACAGCGCCGATAGCCGCGCTGGGCGAGAAATCATGTCGCAGATCGTTGTTCTCGGTATCACTATGTAAGCGATCGTGAACTTGATGTCGTAGACAAGCCACGTCGCGCCAATGTTGTAGCCGGTTATGTGCTGCCTGCAAATTCTCGAATGAAAAATTACCTTCGTTAGAATAATGTCCCTGCAAAATAAACATTCGCAAATCCATCGCCGAGAAACCACGCTGCTTTAGATCATCAAGCGTGTAGCCATTACCGAGAGACTTACTGATTTTGCCGCCATTAATCTTCAGGTGATTGCAGTGCAGCCAAAAGTTCGCAAACCTTTGGCCAGTTGCCGCTTCGCTCTGGGCGATTTCGTTAGTGTGATGCACTGGGATGTGATCAATTCCGCCAGTATGAACATCAATTGTCTTGCCGAGCAAACTCATGGCGATAGCCGAGCATTCCAAGTGCCAACCAGGAAAGCCCATGACTGGCTTGTTATCTTCTGGTGGCGTATCTAGCAAATCAGCAGGCGTCTCCCACTCCATATCGCGCACTTTGCCCTTCTCGGTAAATTTCCAGAGCGCGAAATCCCACGGTTGACGCTTCTCACTGTTAGCATCGACGCGAGCACCAGCTTTTTGAGCGCTCAAATCAAGCTGCGCAAAGTCGGCGTAACGCGGAAAAGTACTGGTATCAAAATAGATGCCGTCGCTGGTTTGGTAGGTGCAGCCGCGCTGTTTAAGAGCCCGCAGCAAAGAAATCTGCTGCGAGATGTAATCAGTCGCCTTGGCTATATGCGTCGGCGGAATAAGATTGAGCGCTTTCATGCCGTCAAGAAAATGTTGCGTGTAGTATTCAGCGATTTCCCAAGCAGTTTTTCCATCGCGGCGAGCACCCTTTTCAAGCTTATCCTCGCCTTCGTCTGCATCACTAACCAAATGCCCAACATCGGTTATATTCATCACGCGATCAACCGTATAGCCGTCAATCTGCAATGTCCGAACTAGCGTGTCCCAATAGACGTAGGCTGCCCAGTTACCGACATGCAAATCATCGTAGACAGTCGGTCCGCAAGTATATAAAGTCACTTTATCAGACGATAGCGGAGTAAAATCATCAAGCCGACGCGTCAGAGTGTTGTGGAGTCGTATCATTAATTATATTTTACGTCAAAAATGAGTATTTTTGAAGAGCACTATTTATTCTAACCATTGCTTAAGTACTACCGCCTGGTTAAACTCCGCATCCTTAGCGCTATACAATAGCGTAATGATTGGATGACTAGGCCAGTCATTTCTCGCCTTGATGGCGGCGGGATTTTCATCTAACTCTTTTGTATAACGTTCTGAAAATTCTGTAAATTTTTCTGGGTCATGATTAAACCATTGGCGCAGCTCATTGGTTGGCGCGATTTCTTTAGCCCACTCATCTAGCGCCCCTCGTTTTTTACTGATACCGCGCGGCCATAATCGGTCAACTAGCACGCGGTAGCCATCGTCCGATTCTGGCGATTCGTAAATTCGTTTAATTTTATAAACTGTCATGACAATACCTCCTTAACTATCGTTTGTAGAACTGGAATAACGTCCGATTCAAACCAGAGATTACGTTTGCGCCAACCAATATTGAGCGGCGATGGATGAACCAATGGAAAATAATCTGGCAAATACATATTAAAGTCCGCCACAGTTGCTGTCAAATTCTGCTTGGCGCGGCGATCAAGATAATATTTTTGCGCATACGAACCAACCAAAATCGTCAATCGCACATTCGGCATCTGCGCCAATAAGCGCGGGTGCCATTTCTTAGCAAAGTCCAAGCGCGGCGGCAAATCGCCATGTGTACCTCTGCCTGGATAATAAAAATCTATCGGCATCAACGCAAAGAGATCGGGATTGTAAAACTGCTCGTCCGTTACGTTCAGCCATCGCCGAAGTAAGCGACCACTAGCATCATTCCACGGCTTTAATGTCTGCTGAGCAATTCGACCTGGCGCCTGCCCAACTAGTACAACTCGCGAACTTGACGAAGCAGAATACACAGGCGACCAGCCTCTATTAGCAAAATTAGCATTCATTGGATCGGCTGCAATCTGGTCATATAAAAGCGGTTTAGTATGCGACTTCATATATTATTAATAATCTTATCACATCCACTTCGTCGGCTTTAGTCTAATTTCTTTTCTCTACCAGCCGAGCAGTTCAGTAAAACGCTTCTGGGCGCTGGCACATTCGCCTAGCTCGATGCTCGTAACTGGTATATCGATACCGTATGAAAGCAATAACTCTCGCATTTCGTCCTGCTTATCGCGAGGAACTTCTATGTGTGAAATATTTGCAACGCCTATTCGTTTATCAGCGCGTACTTCGTAATGACTCATTGGTTTTTCTAGTTTTAATTGCGAATCAAGACTCCTAACACCGATTAAAATTGGATAATTACCCGAAATATCACTACCCAGACAGAAGACATCCCACACATCGCGTGCCTGCTTATTCACTTTCTTTCCCCAAGTATTATCGCCATTTTCATCATGCGACAATGTACGCCAAGTTTTCCAACGGCGCAACATTTTGACCCCATTGACCGTAAATAGCCGCGCATAAAACAAGCCGTAGTAATACGATGTCCAAGTCAGAGCATCGCCATAGCGATTTTTCTCTTTCCAGCCAAGACCATGCATGTCAGCATATGATCGCGCCACCATTCGACTCCGGCATAATGAAATCGAATGTACGATATGCCGATCACTGCCGCCAAAAACTGCATACACATCGCGGGATGGCTTGAGGCCAGCAATATCGCAAAAACTTTTCATTACATCAACGATACCGTCCTTACCGTTCTGCCAACGACCAGTACCATGCCAAAGTTGAGTATCTTTCGTTAGTTTTTGATATTCTCTTATCTCAGAATTATCAAATGAAAGTGAATCATTTACATTAATTATTCTCCTTTTAGCGATGGTATCTAAAGCCTTTTCAAAACGAAGCAACTTACTTTTGTAAATAATTAACATTAGGGTATGGTGCGGTAAATATCTTAGCGATCTTCGCACGAAAAGCTTTTGATAATTACTCCGTGATGACATATTAATTAATAGTTTCTCTAGCTTTTTCCAACGCATCAATTAGCGTCTGTTTTGGTTTCATACCGATCAGCTCAGCAACCTCCTCGCCAGCAGCAAAAATCTTCATATTTGGGATGCCCTGCACGCGGTAGTGTATAGCCAGTTCTTTGTTGTCATTACTAGCATCAGTGTCAATTTTGACGACATCAAAATCTGTCTCGTCAGCGATCTGCTGCAATATTGGTGCCATCGCTCGACACGGCGGACACCATGGCGCCCAAAAATCAACCAAGACCGGACGCTTGCTTTTTAGTACTTTTTCTTCAAACTCTTGTTTAGTTGTAATACTAATTAATGCCATAATTCCTCCTTCTATTTTTACATTGTTGACATACTCCAGTAATCACTAAAGGACCATCGAAACAGCAGCCATCAAGCTGGCGCTCGATCTGGCAACGCACTGAATCAGGAACTTTGATATCCTGTAAACTATCGCACTCGCTGCATATAAAATGATCGTGTGATTCCGGTGAAAAGTCGTACCGCAAACAGCCCTGCCTTGACGCGGGTGCCAGTCCAATAACGCCATCACTCTGCAGACGTTGCGTAATACGATGTACCGTAGTATCGCTAACATTTGAATACGACTCTCGCAACCGGCTAGCAATCTCGGCATTAGTAGCATGCTGCAACTGGCATAAAATCGATAGTATACTATCAGTATATTTCGTAATTCGTCGGCTAACTATTTGTTCCATATTTTTATTGTAAATCATTTACAATAAAAATACAATGCTTTTTTACAAAACTTATCATGCTACACTTCTTGGTCATGATTTTCAACAATTAAATTACTGATCAGACCAGGCTATTTTCGCCCGCTGCCTAAATTAATTTTGCTAGCGAGAGCTCTGCTAAACTTCAAGCTACAAAATCGCGTCAAAAATACCAAAAACTTATTTGGCCAGCCAACTACGTATACTGCTTTATTGCGCATAATAGCACGATAGCTTTTCGCGGCAACCACTTCAGGCGTATAGACCCTGAGCTTAGTGAACATAGCCGAGTTCATCATTTGAGCGTTTTTCTCAAAATTAGTTGCTACCGGACCTGGGCAAATCGCCGTCACCGACACGCCAGAACTTTTCATTTCTTCATGTAAGGCTTCAGAAAACGAGCGGACAAAAGCTTTCGACGCATAATACATCGCCATGTACGGCCCAGCTTGAAACGAGGCAATCGATGCAATATTAACAATCTTACCCTCACCGCGACGATCCATATCTTTACCAAATAGATACGATAACTGCATCACGGCCAGCATATTAACGCTAGCGAGCCCTTTCTGGCGCTGCCAATCGACGTCAACATAGCGGCCAAACGAACCAAACCCGGCATTGTTAATTAAGATATCTATATTAATGCCTTTATATTTAATCTCATCATAAACTTCTTGAGCGCTATTCTCAGCACTCAAATCTTTAACTATGTAGACCATTTCAACACCAAACTGGCGCTCTAACTCCTGTTTTTGCTGTTGCAATAGAACTTCGTTACGCGCAACAGCAACGATATTATAGCCATTTTGCGCAAATATACGAGCAAATTCTCTACCCAAGCCACTAGTAGTGCCTGTTATTAAAACATACGAAACTGTTTGTTCTTGACTCATACCAAGATTATACCTTATAATTGGTTAATCTATGAACTCGAGCCAAAAGAGTTCCTCTAAATCTCGCGTTTGAATCACCTTATCAATGATCGAACTGCTCACAATATAAACTGCACAAGAGAGGAGATGCTTTTGAAAAATAAAATTAACGATAAAGAAATTTTACGCCTATTCTGGCAAGTATCTGTACCCTACAGGCGCCGCAGGAATCTAGCGATATTTTTTGCAATTACTACAATCGTTATCTCTATTTTTGTCGGCCCGCTTGTTATCGCAGAGCTGCTTAATATTATCCAGCACAACCAGCTGCAAACTGCTAACAATTTATGGACGCTAATTGTTCTATATGGTGTTAGCGAACTGTGTTCAACGGTGATTGGCTGGCGCTTAGTATTGTACCTCGTCTGGACGTTCGAGACTTCACTACAACGCGATTTACACTCGCGCTGCTTTAGCAAATTAACTAATCAAACAATGTTTTTCCATGCTAATAAATTCGGCGGCTCACTTGTCAGCCAAACCAATAAACTAAACGGCGCAGTCGAACGTTTTTGGGATACAATTTTCTGGTCGATTTTGCCATTAGTTATCTCCCTAGCTGGATCAATAATCATTTTATCGACATTAATTTGGCAGTATGCTTTATTCCTGTTTGTCTTTTCAATTATTTTTAGTATTGCCGTCTATTTTGGCTCTAGGCCAATGGCTAAATTGAGCGAAAAAGAAGCTAAAGCCAGCAATAAAGTTAGCGGCCAATTAGCCGACATGGTTTCAAACATCCTGGCGGTTAAATCGTCTGGCGCTGAATCGCTAGAGCAAAAGCGCTTTTCAAAAACGGTCAGTTCATGGCGCAGCGCCAGCTTGGGCACGATGCGCGGTTTCCTGAAAGTTAGTACCGTTTATTCGACCATCAACACGATTATCAAAATTGGCGCAATTGCTTTTGCGGTATACGCCGCTCAGCACAATTTAGTATCAGTAGCATCAGTTTACTTAATCATAACGTATACAGGCAGCGTGGCGCA
>ERZ772874.112-NODE-112-length-41663-cov-25.529225_pt1 | contig 41663 bp, 43 predicted proteins | sample MGYA00580586_ERZ772874 | MGnify/ENA primary metagenome ERZ772874 (study PRJEB29015, sample SAMEA2737952) | human oral metagenome | biome: human oral; feature: human-associated habitat; material: dental | place: China | collected 2154 ... | reverse complement strand
TATGGTGTTGTAGCTTTCAAAAAAGGAAGTTTATATATATATAATGACTATAATTAATGTAGTTGGAGAGCTATATTTTTAAATCATACATAAGGAGAACAGAGAATGAAAATCTTACTTGTAGAAGACGAAGAAATGCTGAATGGTATCACGGCTAAATATTTACGTGCAGAGAATATGACAGTTGATACATGCTTCAACGGGCAACAAGCGATCGATTACGTTAACACATCCAGCTATGACGTTATCGTAATGGATATTATGATGCCAATCCTCGATGGTATCAGTGCTCTTGCACAAATGCGTAACGACGGTAATACAACGCCGGTATTGCTTTTAACAGCAAAGGATTCCTTACAAGATAAAGTTACAGGCCTTAACACTGGCGCGGATGATTACCTTGTAAAACCTTTCGATCTTGAAGAGTTAACTGCTCGTATTTATGCATTGGCTCGTCGTAATGCGCGTCATGCACAAAACGATATCCATGTAGGTCCACTTACCATCAATGTTCCTCAACGTACAGTTAAACGCGACGGCGAAACAATTACATTGACTGCAAAAGAATTTGACCTATTATTCTATTTAGCAAGTAACGAAAATATCGTATTATCTCGTCAACAAATCCTTGACCATGTTTGGGAATACGATTATGAAAGCTACTCTAACCTTATCGACGTATACATTAAAGATTTGCGTAAGAAAATTGATACTGATGAAAATGTAAAACTCATTCAAACGGTTCGTGGAGTAGGGTATGTCCTCAAAACAGAAAACTAATGATCCTCACCGAGATCTAAATACCATGTCTGGGGCAGCCACCGATTTATTTAATCGGCTGCCCCTAACCTTTAAAATTATGTCGTGGTATACCATCTTTTTGCTTATCATTTTGATGGTTGCATCCGCATGGATTTACGCATATACACATGAATCCGATAACAAAGAAGTGCGCGAGCGCTTACAGCAGCAAGCGATGATTATGGCTACGGATATCCGCAAGTTTAAACCGTACCAAGATAATACATTCTTCTTTGTATCAACTCAAGACGGCTATATTATTAAAGGGGCCTTGCCAGATGGGTTTCCAAACCAAACAATTCTTTCCTTAGGCCAAGTTGGTGAAATTGCTGCAGGCGATGATACCTTCTACTACTACGATACACCGGTCAATGAACCAAACTATCGTGGTATTTTGCGTGCTGTTACAAAAGTAAAAACAGCCTCTAAAAAGACGGAAAACCTTTTATACAGCCTATTATTAGGAAATATCATTTTCTTACTAATTTCCTCTCTAGGTGGTTATCTTTTCATCAAAAAAGGACTTAAGCCCGTCCGAACCTTGACGAAAACAGCTAAAGTCATCGGTAAAAATAACGACTTGAGCCGTCGTATCGACATTCCTGCTCGCACGGCAAGAGATGAAATCTACGAACTGACCACAACCTTTAACCGTATGATTTCAGGCCTTGAGGATTCTTCCAATCGTGAAAGACAGTTTAGTTCTGACGTATCTCATGAATTGAGAACACCAATTGCTGTTATTAAAGCAGAAAGTGAATTTGCTTTAAAATACGGTCGTACGGAAGCAGATTTACGGGAAGGTTTAACACATATCTTAGAGCAAGCTAAGTTTATGACTAATCTTGTAAGCCAACTGCTTGATGTAGCCCGCCTTGAAAATGCACAAGGTCTAAGCTTTGCACCTGTCAATGTATCATTGATGTTATCCAATATGGTGCACGACTATACAAGACTTTGTACAGAAAATACAGATAAACAGATTACGATTACATCTCACATTGAGCCTAATTTACATATGAATGCTCACGAAGTATCATTACGTCGAGCTATCACAAACCTAGTGGACAATGCCATTAAGTTTACAAACTCTACTATTGATATTTCGGCTAAACTCGTAGGCAGAGACTTAGTCATTACCGTAACAGATAATGGTATTGGCATCGAACCTGAAGCCCTGGATCATATTTGGGATCGTATGTATCAGACGGAACAATCGCGAAACAAAAAATCTAATCATGGTATAGGTCTAGGTCTATACTTTGTAAATAAAGTTATTAACTTACACCATGGCACAGTAACGGCCACGAGTGAACCACAAGTAAAGACTACATTTACAGTGCGATTGCCGTACAACACAACGGAAGAATAACATAAAAGGGACTGACCATTGGTCAGTCCCTTTTCTATATCAATTTTAATCCAAAAAGTCCATAATGTAGAAATTAATTAAACCATAAAAAACTAGCATATAGAAGCTCCTTCTATATGCTAGTTTTTATGTATTTAGTTTTAAAGCAACTTATTATAGATAATTAACTTTAGCCTACAAATTGTTGCCAAAACGGCATATATACATATTCTAAGAAGGTCCATACAAGTAGACCCGCTACAGCACCAACGATAGCACCATTAATACGAATCCAGCTGAGATCGTCCTCCACCTTAGATTCGATAAAGTAAATAAACTTATCTGTACTAAGGCCGCCTAACACTTGACGTATGATGGTTTCAATGAGGTCATACCCTTGTTCAAGGACGTAATCCCCAATATCGTGTAAGGTTTTTTCAATACGATTTCTAAGATCTTCTGATTGACCATATACAGCCCACAATTCTAAGGCAATATTAACTAGAACTTGAGCCGGTGTTTCCCCATTCTCATCCCCAACGAGTAGTAATTCCTCTATATAAGGACATAAATGGTTTTCGATAACGGACTCCCAGTCTTGTTCACGAATCCAGCGTTCCCACGCTTCATCAAGAGCATCACAGACCTCACGGTTCTCTTCAATATTGCGAATTGGTTCTACCCATTGGCGCAGCCAAGCAGTTCGTTCAGGGCTATTTGGTCGCTTCCAGCATTCCAACATAGCATAGGCCTCTTTGACAATAGCCGCTGCCATTTCCTGGTAGTTAACCACATCGGTAGCCTCAGACATAGAGATAAAGAAATCAGACCAAAAGCCTTTTCTCTTTTTCTTATGTGCCTCTTCCGCTACGACCGCGGTAAGCCAAGTAACCATAGCAGGATGATTGATCCGCTCTTGAACTACGTTCAACACCTGCACAACCATGCTTTCATAGCGATTATGCTCACATAAATCGAGCAATACGTGTTTCAAAGCTGGTACGAGAGAATGTTTTTGAAGCAACCCGCGAATGCGTTTTGCCCCCCATTGTGCCCACTCTTCGTTAGTTTGAGACTTCCACAAAAGGTGTAATCCTTGATGAATCACAAGCCGCGCAGCTCGCTGACCTTCAGGAGATAGCAAAAACTTTTCAAACAATGGCACAAATTGTACATTCCGCAATAATACCTTACAACGCTCCTTGGTGAGCATCTTCGTTTCTACGAGCTTAATAACACCATTAATAAGACGATCTTTATTTCGAGGAATTAGCGCCGTATGGTATGGGAATCCTAGCGGCTTACGGAATAATGCCGTTACGGCAAACCAGTCGGCCACGCTGCCGATGAGGGCAGACTGAACCGCCCAGTACAGTGGCTGATACCAGCTTTCATGGCCAAAGAAAAATTGCCCTACGAAAGCAAAGCAGTACAATACAGCTGTCAAACCAAGAATACCATTAGCACGCTGTTTCAAGGTAAGGGATTTCAAATAGCTAATCATTTGAGCACCCCCTCTACGAAGATGGTCAAGCCGTGGAAAATGCCTCCGAGGACAGCCCCTACGAGGGAACCATTAATACGCACCATTTGAAGGTCGTAGTACATTTTACCGCGCACGATTTGTGTGATCTCATCTGGTGAATAGCGAGATAATTCCTGACCTACTACGCTGTCGATGAGTGGATTCAATTTCTGCAACCACGGAATACTGCGAAGCAAGAAAAACCGTTCAAACGGCGCTTGCTTCTCTGGGTTCAACAAGATTTCGGTACCGAGCACATTGAAGCGATCGATAACGATATCCATGAGGCGTTTCCAGTCCACTGTATCGCCGTCGATAAGCTTGCCTTCCCATTCTTCAAGGACCATTCTAATCCATTGGTCTTTATGTTCTTCGATAAAAGCTTGCCACTCTGTATTGGTTTCTAGGTTATTGAAGAATCGAATCGCTTGGCCCCATACATAGCGCCCTAAAGCAGAATCGATAGATTCATTTTCCTTCAAAAATTGAACCGCTTTTTTCTGCACCGTTTCTACCAATCGTTCTGGTGAAAGCCCGTCACCGCCAAAGGCGATAGCCAATTCACGGAAGAAGGAGTCCTTTGTATAGGTTTTCATAATGTCTAGCATAACGCGATACAAATACGGATATACCTGATTGGATGCGATAACTCGCTGACAGGTTCGATTAAAGTACAACCAAAACACGCTTGCTGTATGACGTTCTAACATACAGCGACCAAAAAGAATAACAAGGGGCGTCGCCTTCCAGTTTCTAACACCCTTGTAAATGGCTTTATTAATCTCTTGGCGCATCGGCTCAATATCCATGTGGGATAAGACTTGATGTCCCACACCGTACAAGAGCCCTCGAATTTGATCTTGTCCCACATCACTCATGCCGTATTCAACGATACGGACCATAACGCGCTCCTTTTTAATGGCATAGTACATCTGTGGTACGCGCAGCAGCTCTTCGCTGAGCATGGTACGACCCATTTGAATCAATCGCTCCTTACTGCGTGGCAAGATAGCCGTTTTAAAAGGAATCCCCAACGGTTTCGTAAAAAGAGCCGTCACCGCATACCAGTCCGCAAGACCGCCGATCATAGCAGCCCCAGAGACGTGCATGATAAAGGCCCAAAATGTATCATGTCGTTGCGGATATGAAATTAAAAATATAATAGCCATGACAACCAATAGGGTGGTTGCCACTGGTTTGGTTTTCATCATCACTTGATCCTAACTTACTCAATTACGCATATAGACTATCCCTATATAACGTAGTGACCTCGAGGCCTACGGACTTTCACAAATTATATCTACAATCTAAAAAGTAGCCTCATCGCCATCTTTTTGAGGTTCCCAAATCGGCACATCCCCAAAGAGAGCTTTAAAATACACAGACGGAGTCCATAGTGGACCATTTAGATGCATCGGAATAAAGGCCTTATTCACCTGTACACGGCGCAAAAACTCAATACTACCCCACTCCATAGCGTCTTCCAAACGATTGTCTACTGGGAACATCGCTACATCTACGGATAAGCCGTCTAATTCCTTGAACTCACGCCAAGCCATACGCTTTGCATCCGCATTGTTTTCTGGCGTATCGCCAAGCCAATGCCACCAGTTGAGGTCGCCTGCATGGAAGATAGAGTCAGAGTCGATATTCGCCGTATTTGTCTTTACGTAAAAAGAACCGCCTTCATCGGTGCTGCCATACATATGGATGCCTACATCATCTAATATCGCATCTTGGCCAGGACGCATGGTAATACATTTTTTTACCTTGCCTTCTAACGGCACATCTTGATGGCAAATATAGCGCGTTTGAGGACCATCAAATTCCGTAATGGACGGATTAAAGTGGTCATTATGAGTATGTGTCACAAAGAACCAAAGTTCACGACCTCGTTTTGCCAATTGCCAAACAATATTATTAGGATCCTTATAATAATCAAACACATAGCAACGCTTACCATCCTCTACGAGGAATCCGCTATGCGCTAAAAAAGTAACATGTAACATTATTATCAATACCTCTAATTTATTGAGAATCTATATCATTCGTAATTTTTATTATACCATATTTTTCATGCCTATGCTTAGGTATAGAACGGGCTAATACAATTTAATAATAGCAAATTTGATAAGAAATGCCGCTGGCATTTCTCAGATGCGGCCAGCGGCTTTCATATAGTCGATATATTGGTTGCCCCAATTTTCAAGGGATGCAAGAACTGTTTTAAAGCCTAACCCTACTTCGGTAAGACTATATTCTACCTTTGGTGGAATCGTACCATATACTTTACGGTGCACAAGGCCATCATCCTCTAATTGACGCAATGCTCTTGTCAATGTAGCTTGCGTAATGGGATGCAGACGACGCTCTAACTCACGAAAGCGCACTGGTCCTTCAGATAATTCGTGCATGATCAATAGAGACCACTTGCCAGCTAATAGCTTTTGGCTTGTCGCAAAAGGACATCTACCCACTAAATCATGAACATTTACGAGTTGCTCTGCCATAGTAATTCTCCTATTCTATTCATAACGTTATAACAAAATTAATATCTATAGCTAAACTACTATTTATAGTTAAACCACAATTTATAGCCATACTATTATTTTCTTTTTAACATTAGAAATATTTCTTTCTAATGTAGTTCAAATCATATCACAATTTTTTAGTATTGCAAGTATTTTATAGTATCTTTTTTTAGGGTACAAAACTTTTTAAAAAATTTTTAGTCAGTAAACGTCATAATTTTATCAATTTTAATAGTACCTATCTAAAATAATTCTACTATTCAAAATATTTGCACACCTATATAATGAGGTCATCAGCTGAACACAAACCAATAGAAACGGAAACACACATTAGTAATTTCGCTTCTATGACAAACTTACAGTTTTCAAATTTAGAATTTACACATTCATTACAAAGACATAAGCCCCCTATCAAAGTGGCTTTCACAAAAAGGAGAATTATCATGAATATTTTAGTAATCGGTGCAAATGGTAACGCAGGTCGTCGTATTGTAAAAAAAGCTCTCAAAGCAGGTCATCAAGTAACAGGCGTTGTTCGCCGCGAAGGTGCTATTGAAGGAATCCCAACCATCGTAAAAGATGCGTTACAATTAACAAAACAAGAACTAACTCAATTTGATGTAGTAGTAAATGCTACAAGCGCTTTCACACCAGATACGTATCATTTACAAACAGATTTGACATTATTGCTCGTAAAAGCATTGGCTAATACAAGCACTCGCCTCATCGTAGTAGGCGGTGCAGGCAGTCTTTATGTGGACGAAGATCACACAGTGCAACTATATGATACACCGGACTTCCCTGCAGAATTTTTAGGTCTTGCAAAAGCTCAAGGTAATGCTATCGATATCTTGCGCAAATTCAGCAATGTAGACTGGACATTCTTTAGCCCAGCACCAATCTTTGATGCAGAAGGTGCAGAGTCTAACGACTATGTTATCGGTAATGAAACTGTTATCTTGAATAAAGAAGGTCAACCATATATTTCCTACGAAACATATGCTCAAATCTTAGTTGATGAAATCAAAAATCATAAATTTAGTCGCCAACGTTTTACTGCAGTACAAAACTAATATCTCAATCTATTTTCATGTCTCTATATGCAACAATCATCCTCCCAAGACAAAACAACGTATATAAAGACACCGAGGGCTATTGACTACAAGCAATACCCATCACTTATAATAAAAACAATACTTTTAAACAAATATTATTTTCTATATTTATATACGGTAGGTGATATTATGAAACGCATGCCAACATTATTCGTAGGCCATGGCAGTCCCATGATGGCCTTAGAACATACAGAAACAACAACTACTTTCAAAAGTATAGGACAAAATATAATCAACAACTATGGCAAACCAAAAGCCATACTTGCCATCTCCGCCCATTGGTATGCAGATGGCACCTACATTCAAAGCGCAGAGAATCCAAAACAAATTTACGATATGTATGGATTCCCTCAAGAACTTTACGAAGTTGTATATCCTGCAAAGGGTGACAGCAATTTAACGAAAGAAGTACAAAAATTACTGGGTAACTCCGTTTCTATAAATGACACTTGGGGCATCGACCACGGCATGTGGACCGTATTAGTTCACATGTTCCCTGATTCATCAATTCCAGTTGTCCAACTATCTATCAACAAACACCTGAGCCCAAAAGAAGCCTATCAACTAGGAACAAAGCTTCAGTCATTACGCGATAAAGGCTATCTTATTATGGGCAGCGGTAATATCGTTCATAATCTAAGACGCATAGAGTGGGACAGTCCATCCGGCACCTCCGCCACAATTGAGTTTGACCAATACATTTCTAAGGCAGTCTTAGAAAACGATATAGATGCTATTGTTAATTACACTCGACATCCTCAAGCAAGCTACGCAGCACCTACACCAGATCACTATCTGCCATTAATCTATATTATGGGTGCTAGTGAAAGTGCAAAACCGACTGTATTTAATCAAACCTATAGTTTGGGCTCCCTATCGATGACGGGATTTATCTTTGAGGATGAGCCTCAAAACATACTTTAAGCCCATAAAGATACCAAAAAATCTCCTAGGAAATTTTTATTTCCTATTCACATAATAACCTTACATTACTATATATAAACAAATATAAATATATATTTATATACGCAAAAGAACCGCTAGGTACAAAAACTAGCGGTTCTTTTCTTTACCATACTAATGACTCTACTAAATGAGTTTTTTAATGAAAGCTTCCATTTCTATTGGTTTTACAACAGGCTCGAAGCGCCCTACCACATTACCTTTACGATCTATAACAAACTTAGTAAAATTCCACTTTACCTCATCGTCCTTTAAATAATTAGGATCGATACCATTGAGATAATTTGTAAGCATTTCAGTTTTATCACTAGGTGGGAAGCCTTGGAACGGTTGTTCTCGTATCATGTATTTAAAAAGGTCTAATGCACTTTCATCGCGTACATCTGCTTTCCCCATAACTGTAAAAGTGACACCGTAATTCAATTTGCAGAAGGATTGGATTTCGTTATTAGAACCAGGTTCTTCCTCTCCAAATTGATTGGAAGGAACAGCAATAATTTCTAATCCTTGCTCTTTATATTGCTTATAAAGAGCCTCTAGCCCCTCATATTGGTGAGTAAATCCACATTTACTTGCCGTATTAACAATGATAAGAACTTTATCTTCATAAGTTTGTAAGGATTGTAATTCACCAGACTTAGTAGGCAGGGAAAATTGATATACAGACATGGAATCTCCTAATTTAAATTAAAAATCTTTATTAACGCACATCATAATCAAAGGCAGCTGTTCTATCAGCAGCAGTTTGCTGCCATTCTGTAGGTGCCGTACCGTCTTTATCAAGGAAGTAACCAGAGTCAAGATAGCGGATAATAATATAATTGGAATCCTTTTGATCAAAGCCATTACCGCGGGAGAAGTCGATACCATGTCCGGTATTACGTGTTACGATAGCTTCCAACAAAGGCAACGTAATGGCATTCAACGTGATTTTCATATCACATTTGTCGAAAATCTTTTTGAAGAAGGAACTAGGTTTTTCTTCTTTATATACTAGTAGTTTACTAATTGTACCATTAGATGCACACACTACGCGACGGATTTCATTAATAGGGATATCTACCTTACCATTTGAGATAACACCGTTTTTAATAGTAATTTCTCGTTTCCCCATGTAGGAGTAATCTAGTGGCAATTGAAGGGTGTCTAAATTTGCAGGGAAGTCCGCTGTCAATTTATGGCGAGCAAAGGCAGCAATGATTGCTTTGGTTTCACGAATATTATGACCACCATTACAATCTGTACGGTCAGTATCTAAATCTTGGCCTTCAATATTTTTCCAATTATGGTCTCTAAATATAATCGAATAGTTACTATTTGAATTTAAATATCTTGTAAGATGAAGCTCATTTACGTCATCAAAATCAATGTCAGTTATCACCTGACCATTCGAATCTTTACAGAGTACACCATTGTAACTAACCGTCAATATACGATCCGTACTTTCAAAAACAACAGAATTTGTGTCGAATACAGAAATCATAGCCCTCTCCTTTTCACGACTTCAAACATAACTACACCTGTATATATCAAGTGCATTTACTCAATATATTGATTAAAGATATTAATTAAATATAGTTAACTTAATCATACACCTTCTATATGAATTTACGCAAATGATGTATTTCCCCCATACTATAGCTACAAACTCATGATTCTCAAGATAACAAAAGACACCAACCATTCGATTGGTGTCTTTACTACATACAAGGAGCCATTTTGTAATAGCTCCTTGTCATTATACAGATGATATTATAATCTATTTCATGTCAAACAAAACAGAATTTTCTAAGAAAATATGTTCATGAAGACCTTCTTCTAAGGCTTTCATGGTCTTAAATACATAGACATAAGTAGCACAGCCATCTGCTGGTGCGGTGTACTGGTTAGTCAATGCACTTAAGGATTCCAAAAGTACACCTGCAGCTTCGTGTTCAGCCCGAAGTTCATCAAAGTCTATTGGTTTACCCACTTTAAACTCAGGAAAGTCTACATGTTCTTCATGCCGGAAATGAGGTACAAGAGCAGATTTGAGTTGCAAAAAGGTTTGATAAATCTTTGTCAATTCCTCACCATGATGGTCATAATGTACATTTAGTAGTTTTGCCAATCCTTGGTCAATTTCATCAATCATATTCAATTGTTCTCGATGATAGGTATGAACGATGTAGTCAATCAATTGGTCTTTAGAATAACTAAGCACCTCTGCACGAGAAGATTTCTGAGCAACTTGTACATCATTTAACATAGCAATGTATGCATCCACATCTTTACCTGTTTCTGCAATAGCTTCTGCTAAAGGATGTCCACCACCACAGCAAAAATCTATTCCATCTTTTGCTAATACATCCATTAACTCTGGATTTACTTTAACCGCATCAGCTACGGTCATGGATTTATTAATAGTTCCAAAACTCATAAGATACACCTCCAATGGTTTACGCCGATCTATATTCTTATAGTTATACTATACGATCAACCATGGATTCTGTCTGTCGCAGTGGCTACGAATTTGAAAGTAACATGACAACAATGGTAATGCTGTAGAAAATAACATAAAGTAATGAATATAAAAATATATGGATATATATTGAACATACAAAAAGCTGGCCCCATAGAGCCAGCTTTCAGCATATCAAAACATATATGACATATGTTTATATATATAATTGTGTGAGTAACTATTAAATGCTTTCAACAGCAGCGATAGCGGCAACGTCTACAACGTCTTGAGCGGAGCAACCACGGGAAAGGTCATGAACTGGTTTAGCCAAACCTTGAATCAATGGGCCAAGAGCATCAGCGCCGGAGAAGCGTTGTACCAATTTGTAACCGATGTTAGCAGCTTGAAGATCAGGGAAGATCAAGATGTTAGCTTTACCAGCTACGTTGGAGCCAGGAGCTTTCTTTTCTGCTACGGAAGGAACGATGGAAGCGTCCAATTGTAATTCGCCGTCGAATTTGAAGTCAACATTGCGTTCTTTCAAGATGTTAACAGCTTCAACCACTTTATCTACTTCAGGAGTGGAAGCAGAACCTTTTGTGGAGAAGGACAACATGGATACGCGAGGATCAGCCATGCCAACAACTTTGCGAGCTTTTTCTACAGTGGATTCTGCAATATCAGCCAATTGTTCGCTAGTTGGGTTAGGCAATACGCCGCAATCGGAGAATACAAGCATACCGTCGTCGCCATATTCTTTTTTGCTTGTGAACATGAACATGGAAGAAGATACAGTTTTAAGACCTGGTTTAGTACCTACAACTTGTAATGCAGCGCGCAATACGTTTGCAGTTGGGCAAGCAGAGCCAGCAACCATGCCGTCTACTGCACCAAGGCGAACAAGCATAGCACCGAAGAACAAGCAATCACCTTTCATAGTTGCATCAGCCTTTTCAGGAGTCATACCTTTTTTAGCGCGCAATTCTACGAATGTGTCAACCATTTCTTGGTAACGATCGTAGTTAGCAGGATCGATGATTTCAGCACCTTCAATGGATACACCAACAGCTTTAGCAGCTTCAGCGATTTCAGCAGGGCTACCAACGAGTACAGGTGTTACGAAACCTTCTTTCAAAATAATTTCAGTTGCTTTCAATACGCGTTCATCTTTGTATTCTGGCAACACGATTTTTTTACCTAATGGTTTTACTTGGTCTTTTAATTTTTGAATTAAATCCACGATTTTTGCCTCCTTAACATTGGCTTATGCCATATCAATACTATTATTATAGCAAATTCAACCTATTGGTAAAAGTAAAAATTATTTCTTACCATATCATTCCTAGTGTTATACTCTTTTTGTGAAAGTTGGAACTCATTCCAACTTTTCTCAATTTTAGCTATCAACTTGGATTTCATTCCAACTTTTTATCATTTTAAATATAAGATTGGATTAGATTCCTAATTTTTTAATTTAAAACCTAACGCCTCAAATAAGTTTTATCTACGAACTACATACCACTAATTGAACTCTTTACACATACACGCTACAATAATAGAAATAAAATACGGATAGCAAAATGCCAATTTATATTCCTTATACACTCATTTAGGAGGGCTTATGGCAAATACAGAGACAACAATCAAGGCCGTTATAAATCCAGAAAATAACGAAACACCTATAGATATAGAGAAAACGATTAAAGCCTTAGAGCGAAATAAATTTGTAGTTCATTATTTTGAAACAGGCACCGAAGCCGTTACGTATCTAAAAAATCGCATTCAAAACAAACGTGTAGCTATTGGCGATTCTCGTACGTTATTAGAAATAGGTGTTCATGATGCTTTATCTGAGGTCAACGAGGACATAACAGATATTCAGCGTCCCCTTCCTGGTGAAAGTTTCCGCGACACCGCATTGCGTACCATGGGGCGTGATGTATTCCTTACCTCTGTAAACGCTCTTGCTCAAACGGGAGAGATGGTTAATATTGATGGTACGGGTAATCGTGTTGCAGCCTCTTTATTCGGCTCTCAGGAGGTATTTTTTGTGCTAGGCATCAACAAAATCACGCCAGATTTAGCTTCCGCCATCTATCGCGCACGCAATGTAGCCGCTCCGCTCAACAGTAAAAAGAATAAAAAAAGCTCTCTCAATCCATGTGCTACATTAGAAGAAAAATGCTACGATTGTGGTTCTCCGGATCGTATATGCAATGCATTAACGATTTACTATAAAAAGATGCGCAATATGCAAACCATGGAAGTCATCATCATTAATGAATCTTTAGGCTTCTAATTGTTTGCGGCCCATTCAAAAAATCTTGTATATTCATTTCTCCAAGTCCATATATGACTCTATAAATTGTAGACCACCGAGGATCTACGGAACCACTTTCAAGGTCACTAATATAAGATTGGGCTAGACCAGATTTATCTACTAATTGATACTGGGTCATTCCCAATTGTCTGCGCCAAAGTAAAATCAATACGCCAAGTTTATGAACTTCTTGTCGAACTTGTAAATCTTGACAACATACGATAGGATTCATGGCAACCTCTATCTACTTTCTCCCTCAACACATATTTATGCCTTTACTATACGGCTAGGCTCAGTCAGTGCCTAGTAGTAGTTGAAATGCAATAACACAAAAGCCTTAACAAAAACTAATGCACCAATTAGTTCAGTTAAGGCTTTATTTATATGTATTGTATGTAGCGTAATATTTCATCATTTCGTGAAATTTTAGTATATATAAAACTTATTATCATTAAAAATACATCTAATAATTCAAAAAATATAGTTATCATCTACATGTATTACAAATTTTATACAGTATCCATACATTGAATATACACTTGATTTATAAAATTATCTAGCTATATTCACAATATAAAAGGACTATACAATGTATAGCCCTATATATGTAAAATTATTGATTTGCGCTTTCTTGTGCTTTTTTGATTTCCATGTATTTAACCATGCCATCAACAGCTTTTTTAGCTTCACGCATAGCCAATACTACGGTAGCAGGTTTGTGAACAACGTCACCACCTGCAAATACGCCTTCACGACTAGTCATACCATATGGATCTTCAGATGTAATAATATAACCTTTTTCATCTACTTTTAAGTTATTACCTTCACCTACAAGACGAGCATTTGGTTTATGACCTGCGGCGATAATGATTTTGTCAACAGGCATTACTTGGAAGTTACCAGTGCCATGGATACCTGCACCATCTTCGTTAAGTGCCATCACTTCGTATTTGAAGCCTTCTACCTTATCTGTACCTTCTACGCCTACTGGAGAAGCAAACCATTGGAACTGAACGCCTTCAGCACGAGCTTCTTCGTATTCAGACAACAAGGCTGGCATTTGTTCTTGGCTACGACGATATGCTACAGTTACCGCTTCACAGCCTAAACGTACGCATGTACGAGCCGCATCCATCGCTACGTTGCCACCGCCGATGATAATTACGCGATCGCCTTTTTTAACAGGAATTTGTTCTTCATCAAGCTCGCCATTTTCTACCAATTGTACATTCGTCAATAAATACATTGCTTGGAATACACCATGTACTTCATCGTTTTCCATGCGCACTTCTTGAGGAATATGTGTACCAGTACCTATAAAAATAGAGTCAAAACCTTCAGCAAAGAGATCATCCAAAGTTTTATCTTTACCAATAAATGTATTACATACGAATTTAACACCTAAACCTTCAAGACGAGCGATTTCACGACGTACAACGGCTTTGGACAAGCGGAATTCTGGAATACCGAATAAGAGTACACCACCTGGTTCAGATTGGCCTTCAAATACAGTTACCTCATAACCAAGTTTAGCCACATCACCAGCTACGGACAAGCCTGCAGGGCCAGAACCTACTACAGCTACCTTACCGAGATCTTGTTTGATTTTCTTAGGCTTGCGAAGTTCATTAATGCTTTCAAAGTCAGCCGCGAAACGTTCCAATTTACCGATGTTAATAGGCGGTTTTTTCGCCTTATTCATGATACAGTTGCCTTCACATTGATTTTCACGTGGACATACGCGACCACAGATAGACGGTAAATTTGTTCGTTCCGCCAAGATATCATTAGCTTCACCAAAATTACCACGTGCGATAGCTTGGATGAAACGAGGTATTTCGTTTTCAATAGGACAGCCCATACGGCACAAAGGCTTTGGACAATTTAAACAACGTTTCGCCTCTGCGAGCGCTTCCTCCATCGTATAATCCGCATCAAAATGTAGTGGTTTTAATTCGTTACTCATGGCACATGCCTCCTAACAAGGATCCAGTACTATACTTACAGCGTTGCATGCACCTAAGCATTCCGATGAGCCCTCTCACATAGGGACGCCGCCACATGCTGCTAACATTTATCTTTTGTAACCATTTGATAGACGTGTGGTCACTGGTCAGACTCACACTATTCTATAGTATATTCTAAATTGTGAAAGTCGAAGCCGTCAAGCAATTATCACACCTTTGGTATGCCAATATAGCCCCTATACTTGCAAGGATTGCATAGAAAAAGAGGCAGTCACAGCTGTTTAGAACATATCTGTGACTGCCTCTTATTATATTTAAACCTACTTTTAGCTAATCATACGTTACTATTACCGACATCTAAAGCCTTTATTAGGAGTATTAAAGCAATTATTTATCAGGAGTATTTGAAATAATCGATTATTCGGAACGTTTGAAAAGCCTTTTAGCAGGGATATTTAAATAGCTTTTACTAAGAATGTTAAAAATCGTTTTTTACTAAGAATGTTTAAAATGATCTTTTAGTAAAGATATTTAAAATAAAATGTACTAGGAACGTTTGAAATGGTCTTTTGCAAATTGCATATCTTGCACTAATTCTAATGTACCAAGGTAATTATTGTTTTGGTCGCGCACTGCCATGTAGTTTACATAGAATGGACGACCTACCTTTTCAAGCCATACCGCCACATTATCGCGTTCCCCTTTGCGGAAGGATTCAATAATACCGCGTACGATAGGCTCTACCTTTGGAGGATGGCAAGAGAACACATCTCTACCAATAGCTGTTGTAGGGCGTTTGAATACCTTTTCACCGTCATTGAAATAACGGTTAATGTCTTCGTGATCAACGAAGGTTACTTCCATTGGCATTGTATTAAGCATGGCATTTAATTGATCCACAGTTAAGCTACCACCTATTAGAGCAATGGTATTATCATCGCCACTTGCGTTTGTTGTTTGTGTAGCTAATGCGGCTTCAGCCTCTGTCCAAACAGTGCGTTTTACCCCAAAGATTTCTTCATACTGCGCTGTATCTTTGTAGATTTGATACCATTCTTCAGTACTAAAATTCTCTGCACAGATTGGGAACAAGATATTTTGCTCTTTGTAGATCATCTCTTGAGCACGTGTAAGAAGGCCATCAAATTCTTCGTACCAAGCATCATCAATAGACTTAGCACGAGCTAGACGACCAAAGCCATCGCGAATATCGTCATCAACAGTCCACATAACCATGGATGGACCAGAGATATCATAGGCTACTTTCAAATGTGGATATAAAAGGTCGCCCTTCTTAGCGTAGTGAATAGACACTTGGCGCACTTCGTTCACATCATCTACCGTAGCAGTCTTATCGGCCACCTTAACCTTTGTAGCTTCAATCAACGCATCAAGAGCTTTGTTTTCTTCTGTTAATCGATTGAGTGGATGACCTACTGTTTCGACTAGCGTTACTACGCTTTGACTTTTTTCTTGTGCTTCTAGTACGGCCTCAACCTTAGCGTGTTCAGACTCCATTTGTTCATGGATAGTAGAACCGTGGAACAATGCGGAGTGAAGGTCACATAATTGTTGAACCTCTGCTAGTGGTGTGCCTTCACGCATAAGGCCTTGTTCAGCTTTCATGATTTCACTAGCCTCAACATGGGCGAATTGACTAGCAAAGTCTTCACGAACGGCACCAAGGTCTTCACCTGTGCCTAAACGTTTCAAGAAGCCTTTGAGCTGCTCTACGCGTTCGCTATCTTGAACTGTATCTTCAGCCTTAGTTTCGGAATTTTCGTCAGTGTTCGCTGGCGCTGTAGTAGATAATGGTGCACTGCTTTTTACTGCATTTGCTGCAACTGTGCTAGATGCTACGTTAGCAGATGTGTCCGCAACATTAGACTTTGTAGCCGCTGCAGTAGGCGCTACGCCAGGATGACCCGCAGTTTCCGCATCATCACCAGATAGATTTGGCATTTCACCTTCTAAGGTAAAACCAGCTTTCATGAAAGCGCCCACGATATCGATCATGGATACGCCTTTCATCTTCGCCCCTTTCGGGATGGTCATGATTTTACCAACAGAGTTCAACATCACCTTGTTTGTGATTTCGCTGAACCCTAATTCTTTCATAATATCTGCTACTTCAGGATATTCTGTTACCAAATCATATACAGATTTAGATAGATCTAATTTCTTTTCCATTTTGAGCCCCTCATGTCAAAATCTTTATAAAATACTTACTAATATTAATGAGCCCCTATACGTAAAAATCTCGCATATAAGGCTATCTATTTACTGTGAAAGGTCTATATATAATGACCTATGAATCTATGATAAACGATATCGATTAGAAAATCTGTATCCGTGGCAATACTTTTGAAAGTAATTCAAAAATTTTCAAAATATTATGTAACGCTTTACCAATAGTAACGCTTTATCAATAGTAACTCTTTACCAATAAAATAAATTATACGCTCGAAAACAGTAAAAAGAGATAAAAATAACGGATAGATGATTATCCATCCCGGCTCATAAATAAAGGGAGACACATCAACTATCCGTTATATATTTAAATTACTTGTCTATTACTATTGCTGTTTCTGTTTCTGTTTCTGTTTCTGTTTCTGTTTCTGTTTCTAACAAGTGTACCACTTAATCATGATGTGGTTTCAATGCTTTTTCGTAGTTTTCAGAAACTTTGTCCCAGTTAATAACTCGGAAGAATTCCTTGATATAGTCTGGGCGACGGTTTTGGTAGTGCAAGTAGTATGCATGTTCCCAAACGTCTAAACATAGAATTGCTTTTTTACCTTCCAATAGAGGATTATCTTGGTTCGCAGAGGATGTCACTTCTAGCTTGCCATCTTTGTTAACTACAAGCCAAGCCCAACCAGAGCCAAAGCGTGTAGCTGCCGCAGTAGAGAAGCTTTCAACAAAAGCATCGTAGCCACCAAGTTCAGCATCGATAGCCTCTTTCAAAGGGCCTTGCAATTTAGAAGTATCTGGTTTTGTCATGATGTCCCAGAACATGGTGTGGTTCTTGTGACCGCCACCATTGTTGATAACTGCTTGACGGATATCTTCAGGCACATTAGCAATATCGCCGAGAATACAGTCTACACAACCATACGGAAGATCAGGATATTTCGCGATAGCAGCGTTCAAATTATTAACATAGGCTTGATGATGCTTGTCATGATGCAATTTCATTGTTTCAGTATCGATAACAGGCTCAAGGTAATCATAAGCATACGGTAATGGTGCGAGTTCGAAAGGTTTCATAGTAGTCCTCCTTAAATTTAGGGCCTAGAACAATGTTAACGATTTCGTATCATCGTTCTTGTGAAAGCGATTCGATGCACCTGCATCGGTAATATAGAATCAATCTACTAGCATAGCATATATACTTCAAGAAGAGACTGATTATCCCAACGGAACCAGAAGTTAGGATATAATATTATAGCTAACAAATTGATATGAATTATCATTCTTTATCTAATTGTACATGTTATATAGAAAAACGTCAATATAAAAGGCTAACATAAAAGGCCATAGGAACTCCTACAGCCTTTAATTAGTTAATTGTTATGTGACTTTTGATTAGCAATAACACATAGTTCTGATCCACAAGTCAGTCAATGATGCACTGACACATTTTCATCGTTGTTAATGCCGCTTGATGGGACTCCTCTGTTACGCCAGCGCAGCAACTCGAATCAATGTGAATAGGAATCTCTGGCAAGCCCGCTTTCAACAGGATCGCATTGGAAACAACGCAAATATCTGTGCATAAGCCGATGAGCGTGATAGACTCAATAGGATTTACTTTATCCATGCCCTCTAAGCGACTTACTAGCTCAAAAGAGGCAAAGTTTGGCTTATCTACAAAGGATACGGGGCTCATGATTGAACGACCTTCTGCAGCCTCAATTAATCCCTCTACAATATGCCAACCCTCGGTATTTTTCACGCAGTGTGGCACTGGTAAAAGTTTCCCTTCTTGACGCTCCAAGTAATCCCTATCATGTGTATCGCGAGTAAAGATAATAGGACCATCAAAGCTTTCAATTTTCTTACGCACATTATCTACGATTAACTGTGCTTGCGATGAGCCAAGTGCACCATCAACAAAATCATTTTGCATATCGATTACTACCAAAACCTTTTGCATAGTTCCTCCTGTATATAACTACAAAATAAAGTATTTATTTTCAATCAATATTAGTTATACTCTTTATTCTTCTGCTATAGCATGTCGTACTCGATTTGGCTCATTATGGGCTAATCGCCCTGCCGCTGCTGCCGCTACGGCACCTACCAAATCATCGAGAAATGTATTACAATGCCCGCCCTCTTCACTATCTAGTTTTTTGATAATACCAGGCTTCACCTTGTCTAAATATCCATAATTTGTAAAGCCAATGGATCCATACAAATTAACAATGGAAAAAGCTAAAATTTCATCAATACCATATAGGCTTTCATCATTGGCCACTATGCGTTGTAATGGTTGAGATAATTTATTTTGCTCTGTCAACTTATCAAGCTCTATACCTGTAATAATGGCATTATGTACCTCCCGTTTAGATAGTACAGAAGCCACGCTATCCCTACACTCTTCAAGTTTTAAGTTTGGCATATATGGTTTTTGTACGTAAAAAACGAGTTCTGTAATGTCCTCTAATGTGACACCCCGTTCAGCGAGAAGCTCGTAAGTATATCTCTCTAAATCTTTTGTAGCCTCCATAAGTCCTCCTTTATCATTTCTTTAGATTATTATCAGATAGCATGACAATACTAACGGGAATCGTTACAACGAGTGCTTCATCAGTATCAACATGTTTAGTATCCCAAGCCGCCTCTTTAGCAGCCTCCTCAAAAATTGGATACGCTTCACGGTCTAGCTTCCAATTATTAGGGCCTGCTTCAACAGCTACAATATTACCCTTATCGTCCGTCTTAATTTCTATAGGAACGATTAATGTTCCGTCTGCACTCGTTTCAAAAGCCTCTGGTGGAATGATCACGTTATAAGAAATCTGTTGTTGCAATTCATAATTACGCTTGTCGGCAGGCTTTACATCTGCAGCTAGAGAACTAATAGGACTCATCATAGATACTAATAAGGCCAATAAAATAACACGGTTAAACATAGTTTCCTCTCATCTAAATACTCTCTTACTATATGCATTATAAGTTGATTATACCACGAAAAAATCCCTACCGAATTTTTATCGGTAGGGATTCCTTAAATTAGATTTTCTTAACCATTTCAGACTTCAATGCCATCGCACCGAAGCCGTCAATTTTGCAATCAATATCGTGACCATCGCTTGCACCAGAGATGAGGCGAATATTTTTTACACGCGTACCTTGTTTTAATACGCCAGCGCCTTTTACTTTGAGGTCTTTTACAACAACCACTGTATCGCCGTCAGCGAGCTCGTTGCCGTTAGCATCGCGAATGATACCCGCTTCAGCTGCAGCTTGTGCGTCAGCCACTGTCCATTCGTTGCCACACATAGGGCAGATAAACATATGACCGTCTTCGTATGTGTACTCGTCGCCACACTTAGGGCAGTTAGGTAAATTTGCCATTTGGATCTCCTTTTTTCACTACATAATGAAAGTATTATACCATATAATACCTATGACTATGAAAACCTTATAGATGGGACCTCGATGATTCATTTAATTATTCACAACACTATTGTAAACTGAATACAAAAGATACCGATATAGTTGTCGCTTTTTCGACACCAATATTACCTACATTCCATACTATATTTTTAGCAACCTGAACCAATTCCAAATAAGCCGTGTCATCAGATAGGTCCTGATTAGGCGTTAATTCAACAGAAATAACATTTCCTTGGGCATCTGTATTAATAATCAATGGAACACTATACGGTCTATCACCCATCTTTTTCATTATCTCAACTGGAATGAATTTCTGTTCTTCTATTTTACCCACAAATGAAGAAAGATCATTGCTATCTAGTTCCATATCATCTGCCAAAACATGTAAAGGACTTAAAACAACTAACAATAAAAACAAACATATAACTCTAAGCATAAACGTTCACCAATCATAACACACAACACAATAATTTCTATTAAGATATATTCTAGAGACTGTCAATTTACATCTCTTGTTCGAATTGACTATATATGTCAACCCCTTTATAATGTAGTAAAGAGATAGCCAACGAGTGATTCCGTCAGGCTCATCCCAAAACATTATAAAGCATGCAGAAATGGCCTTTCGTTTTCAGCTACCAGTTGGTAACGAAGGGCTATTTGTCGTTATTACGACAAATCAGGACTATCAATGCTCCAAAGGAAATAACGACAGTTAAGATTCCGAGGACAATCATAATGACTTCATAAGCATTCATAGACTTTCACCCCCTTCAAAGAAAAAGGGTGTCCCAACCTCGTTCGACTATCTTACGCTCATTATAAACCGAACTTATGTTCTATTCAATAATAAATCTATTAATAAATATTAGTCTATTTATAACTAATAAAGGGAGACTCTTGATAGAGCCTCCCTTTTATTTGTGTACAAGTTGTACGAAATTAATCCATATTTTTCAATCAATAATTTCTGCTATATACTAATAACGAAAGAGCCATTAACGTGAGTTAGGTTCATCTCCGTCTTTTCGAGGGAGGTGACATTATGACTGTATACGAAGCATTATCATTAATGATTTTATTCGCTACCCTCGTAGTGTTAATTCTTAAGAAATAATCAGTTATTTGATTATAAAATAAGATAAACCTAACGTTTGAAACTAAGTACTGCAATACTTAGACACGTTAGGTTTATCAAATTCAACATTCTTTGATGAGCCTAACGCCTAGAACACGTTAACTGGCTCTTTTGTACTTATAGTATAGTCTGAATTCTAGAGACTGTCAATTTACTATGCAAGTCGTCTCCGTAATATAGCATATAAAATCATGCTAATAATTACGCTCATAACGGCTTGAATAGTATTAGTTACAATACCAGCAATAGCTACGCCTGGGTCAAATACAAAGTATTCGGCGATAAAGTAGCCTGCTACGATAACAATACCGCCTACGATAGTTGCTACCAAGGCAGAGGTAGTTGTCTTATTGTTATAGACAGTACCGACAAGATAGCCTTCAATGCCTTTCACCACAAAGGTGATGGGTACAAAGACTGCGTAGCCGAGAAATAAATCAGCTAACGCTGGGCCGATAGCACCAATATAGGCGCCATATTTTCGACCTAATAATAGAGCTGACGTCATAATAACGACATCTCCTACATTGAAATAGCCGCGAATGCCAGGTACTGGGATTTTCGTGTACATGGTAAACAATGTTGCGAGGGCAATCAATACGGCTGTGAGTACTAACGCGGACGTAGTACTGCGGGGTTGAACGTGTTGCATAGAGTCCTCCTTATAAAAAATAGACATGTGACTATATCCATCACATGCCTATACTATAAACCTTTATGGCAACACCTGCAAATAAAAGGAATTAACAATACATCCTTAGCAAATTCTATCGTCATTTACTTTCAAAATAGATGCTCTTCACTAGACTTTAACTTTCTATAGATACCATTTTATTATAAGAATCCCCTCAACGTGACACTGATTGAATAGAAAGGAACTAGCCATGAACATTTTAATCATTTACACCTATCCTAATCATCAGAGTTTTAATAGTGCTATTCTGAAAGTAGTCCAACAGAATCTTTCAAAAGACCACAATGTAAACACCTTGGATCTATATGAGGAGCAATTCGATCCTGTATTGCGATTTGATGACACGCACAAACGTCGAGATCTAAGTACTGTGCCGGATATGGAAAAGTATCGTAATTTGATTACTTGGGCAGACCATATCATCTTTATCTACCCTATTTGGTGGGGCGGTATGCCGGCTATACTTAAAGGATTTATCGATCGTGTCTTTACAGCGGGCTTTGCCTATTCATATGGTAAAAGAGGCCTTATAGGTCATTTACAGGAAAAATCCGCCTGGATTATCACCACCCATAACACTCCGGCCCTCGTAACATTGTTTGTCCAAGACTACGGCAAAGTCATGAAAGATCAAGTACTGAAAGCCTGCGGCTTCAAACCGGTTACACATACCCAGTTAGCGGGCACAGAAAACAGCTCAGATGAAAAACGCCGGCGCTTCTTAAACAAAATCGCTAATATCGCCAGAAGTATTTAACATTTCTAGTATACTATGATTTTTTACCAAAGATTACTTGGTTGCCAAAATCACAAATAAATTTACATTAGACTGCTTACAGTTTGCTCTAAATCAAAAACAATCTATATACGAAAATCTCCCCAATTACATAGATATTACTCTTCAAATCTCTCTTCTACATTGTAGAGAACCTCACAATCACACCCGCCACCTTCATTAATAATCCAGGCTAGTACACTTTCAACATCTACGCTCTGCTTTTCCAAAAATTCTCTTGTGAAAGTCAAACTATGATCGCAACCATCATTCGCCTCTAATTTCTCGTCTACATAGTCAAAGAGATTCCAAAACAATTCTTCGTCCATAGGTAAGCTATCTTGAAAATCCTGTTTTTCTTTAGCTTTATAGTCTTTCAATAATTCCTTTTTACGTGCTTTGTCCATTGTAGTTATTTCCTTTTCATAATTTATTACTCATATAATTCCGGTCGTTCTAATACAGTACCATACTTCAACTTTGGTAGCTTAACTAATTGAGGATACAACTGCTTAACCTCTTTACAAGATTTTAACGTAAGATGTTCTAAATTATTAAGTTCTAAAATTGGAGAATAGTTTTTATCCTTCACTCTAGCAGTAAGGAAACTAAAAAACCGCAACTGCTGCATATGACGTAAAAACCCTAATGATTGAACATTCAGAATTTTAGGAGATGCAAAATCACCTTCTAAAGAAAGACTTTCAATCTTTTTCAAATTGGCTAATGGACTATAATCATCAATTTTTTGAAAGTTTTCAATAGAAAGAGCAACCAAATTCGCTAATTTTGAAATAGGTTCGATGCTTGCCACACTCCTACCTGAGCCAATACTTAAATACTCTAGTGCTTGTAAATTTTCTAGTTTTGAAATATCTGGATAGACCCCCCATTTTATATGTAATTTCTTGAGCTTTTGTTGGGCGCAAACCGCATTAAACAGTTCCTGTGGCATTCTCGTACCAAAAACAAGTTCTGTAAAAGTGTCTGGATTATTTACCAGAAAATCACACCATTCTAGCCAAATACGTTTCTTATCTTTAGCAGAATACCCTTCATCTAACTGTGTGCAATTAATAATTAATTTATCTTCGCCATCATATTCAGAGACTTCTACCACAGACTTTGGATGCTCCTCATCCCTATAGAAATAATTGAAGCCATCTCTGATCTGCTTTTCATTTAATACTGCCATTTTGTATTCCTTATCTACGCCATACACATACGCGTCTTAACAAATCGTAACTATTGCATGGCCCTTTGTGTCTAGCACTTTTTTATAGAACACTTTCATCTGCTCGAAATCGTGGAGAATTTCATCTTTGATTTCCTCCTCTTCCTCATCATAGTCCCAAATATTTGGGTATAGCTCGGCTTCTTTGCAGGCTTTCATATCGAAAGATTCGAGTGTTTGTTCCATATCAAACTGCTCTAAAGCCGCTACAATATCAGCTATTTTGGAATGTTCCGTATAAGCCATATATTCAGATAAGTCCTCAATCGACGTTACACCAAGCACAGCTTGACTAAGTGGATTATCATCTATTATATGATCAGCGCTCACACCAGTAAGCACGAAGTGAAGGACATCCCACATCTTATCAATGTCTAGCAATAACTCGTCCTCATCACTCCACTCTTCAACGGTTTCAAAAAGCTCTTCCTCTGATGAACCTAAACCCTTGAGCTCTTTTAAATTTTTATCATTTACACAATTATAATTTGCAATGAGTCCCATAATCTTTAATCTCCGTAAGCAAATCTAACAACACAGCCTCACGTTCTTTATTTTTATCTAACAATGGCTTACATAATAGAAGCACTTGTAAAGAATAGTAGTAAAAACTAAAGAATAGGTCATCTGGAAATACCTCTTCTTCCTCATATCTAAGAATATCTTCGTCTTCATCGTACTCTTCAGACCAAAGATATTCTTCGTTGAGCATATCCTCAAAGTTCGGTAATTGATCTGCATGCTCTAGCATAAGACCATCTCTAATGCACTCAGCAATAATAAGGAATAACTCAGCTAATTCTTCTACTAAATATCTTGCCACCTCATTATGACCTTGTTCTTCAACGGCTTTTTTAAAAATACGTAATAGAAAAACTAACGCAAAGGGCGTAGCATGCCATAAAGTCGATTGATGCTCAATGTTTTGGGCCAGCTCTTCACCTGCCGAATCAATTGCATCAACGTTTTTCATATCCCACAACACCTCAAGATGCACAGGAAAATCTGTGGCACGACCATAACTTGTGGTCAACCGATGCCAGGGTATATCACTGACCTTCACAGTTTCTATGTATTTTTTAGTTGCTTCATCCATTCTGTTTACACCTTTGTAGTTAGACTTTTATATACATATCTGTATATGTACATCCGTATAGTAACACGTTTACCCTATGATTATTTCTGAACTATATCTTTCACCAATTCATACGTATCTATTAGCCGAAGTCTAACTGTTCTTGGTTCATCTGTAATCTCATTGTAGATATCGTCCAATGTGCCTGCCGGCGCTAGTTTCCAGAGCTTGCACGGATACAGCTCAACGGTTCCGATAATTTCCAAATCACCTAATAGCAGCCCTAAGTCCTTATGATTGAACCAACAGTCGGTGTTGATACCAAAATTTGTATTATCTTTCCGACAGGAAATTTGACTATTTAAAAAATCGTCCATACTAGGTTTGTCCGCTTGTAAAAGTCTTGTACAGGCTAAATGATATTCGATTTTTCGCGGTGATTGATCTACGTCCGACACGAAAATGGCTCCATAGTTGTCTTTAAACTTAACGGCTAGTACATCGCCCACCTTAAAATGAGGTTCTCGCTTTGTTTTAGATTTTCGAACTTTAAGAGGCTTTGGATTTTCACTTTGTAGTTGTACGGCTAATGTATCCAACACCTTTTGACGCTGTTTGAGCGCCTTGCTATCAATTTCTAGCCAAAACTCATGAGCACCCTTCGCGATTATGTCTAATGCTTTCTCTTTGATATCCTCTGACAGATGGCCTATCTTCCACAGTGAATAGGCTACGGCAGTCCAATAAATTTCTGTATAGAATTCGTCAGTGCAAAAACTCTGCTCTTCAGCCAAAATTTCTGAAACAATTGTATCAATACTGATACCATCTCTATAACGCTCAACAATTAAATTATAAATATCATGGCCATCATCACTATCTATGATTTTTATTCCATCAATAGCCATATAATTCTCCTTTTAGACAATACGTCTAGAAAAACAGATTTTGTGATTCTGTAACGGTTCCATCATCCTCATGAAAATAACAAGTATATAAAGGAGCTCGACTTGCAGCGTCATAGAATTTTTGTAATTCAGCAGCTACATTTGCTTCTAAAGGCATGCCTAGCGCCTGAACAACGGTTTCCCATACATCCATTTCTGTATAAGAAGCAATTTCATCACGACGCTCATTGGCATAGGCCTCGAGAGTAGATATGTCCGTATATTGGCTGGTGTCACAATAATCATGCCAGCAAATGCTATACACCAATAAATGGATTAAATCATCTACACTTTCAGCTATGCGACTACATTCTCCTTCACTACTCATATATCCGATAGAGCCATCCTCTAATTGATGATATTCGCCACCGGCACCATCACGACCGAAAGCCTTACCAGGCAAAGAGAATGTGCATCGCCCTTCGGCAGTATCTCGTTCTTCCAAACCGTCTAATAGGTGAAAATCAAACAGCATATCAAACTCTTCAGCTAGCTTAGCATCATTTCGTAATATTTCTAAGTAGTCCATATTGATTACCCCTTATTGCATTTCACCATGAACTGCCACAAATTCATCCTTAATCTGTTGTAGTTCTTTTTTAGCAGCCATGTACTGTTTTAAGTCAATTTGTCCCTTCTCTTTTTGTTCATCCAAGGTCTTTTCTTTGTTTATGATTCTAATCCAGTCTAATTGTGTACTAAAGTCAGAATTAACGCCTTCACTGTCTTCTCGTAACGCAAGCAATGCAGAGGCTTCGTCCATACCGAGATTAAACATGTCGCTTTCAAAATCAATAGGTTCAAAATAATAACGAACCATATCCGCACCAAATTCATCGTTTAATTTCGCCCATTCCAGCCCTGAAAGCACGGTAAAGCCGAGCGTATCGTTCCCAAGACTTTCAGTAAACCAACGCACCTCATAGGCAGGCTTAACAAAGTCATTGAAATATTTGATGGTCACATCTCGATCTTGCTCATCACCGTAAGGAATTTGTAGCTTTTTATCGCCTCTTTGTAACACAATATCGTCACCATAAGCCTTGCCATTACTAACCGTTTTAATATCGATAGGCTCATCCATCATGTCATTAAAATAGCACACTACATCTTCATCGTACTCACGCCAATCAATCCAAACGACAGCTTCAGAATCGTATAAATCATTTAAATCAATGTCATTAGCGAAAAAACTTCTTACTTGATTATACATATCTTCCATCGTCTCTCTCCGCTAAATTATCATCCTGCAATATCCGCATTAACAGGATTCCCATCCGCATCAATATTGGCTATGATGCAGTGTCCCCAGAAAATATCATCATCGTCATAATAAACCTCTATGGAGCCATCATTACGAAATGCCAATTCGCCCATAGTAATGCGCTCCGCAAATACATCTGCCGAAATCGGGTCTTGATCGTCATTGTCGAGCCAATCATTAGCTAAATCTAGCAATGTTTCACTAATGTACACGCTAATTCGTTGTTCAAAGTCTTTGAAATTTTTAATCTTATTGAAAGCCGCCAATGCTACGGTACAGCTTTCATCAGAACCCTCGTCTACATCAAGGGTGAATGCATAATCATCAATTCTCGCTGTGTAATATTGATACTCTCGATTTAACATAAAATCACCCCTATCGGTATGAAGGTATTTAGGGGTTTTTAAATACGCAGACAATGCTTCTAATTCGCTGTGTTTAGCGTGCTCCTCTAACACCTCGAGCACATAATAGCGATTATTCCAAGAGGGACGCATATAGCCTAAATCCTCTATAGGCTTAGCTTTCTTAACTAACAATTTATAGACACCGTGCGGCTCAAAAGAATAGCCCCATCTATCGTCAAGGCCCTCAATAATCCAAGTCAAAATGCCTTCGCTACGGTCAAGCACGCCAGTTCGAGTATCTAAGATAGCATCGGTAGACACCAGTGGTCTATGGTACTTCTCTAAATAAGGACTAGCCCCATTTGCATCACTACGAGGCAATGCATAAATTTCAAACACGTCAGGCTCAAACTCTGCTTCATATTCTGGTACACGTACAACACTCATATGACTTTCTCCTATTCATTACATTTATACGGTGCAAATTGTTTACAGTTAAGAATTACAACCTTTTTATAGATACTGCCACATTATAATCGTGCTACTACATCATAATTTATATTACTTACAAACGTTCTGCTACATCGATTCTATGTAACAGCTCTTTTGCTAGTTCTTGGGCTGTTTCGAATTCCCCATTTGAAAGTACCATAAGCACAAAACTATCTGTACCAATGTCCATGCCTACTAACTTATGGTTTTTCCAAGTGGAATTAAGTTGAGCACTCCAATCCATAATACATTGACTGTCATCGAATGCGGCTGTATCAAAAGTCAGGTCTTCCCTAGTATCTAAAGCCTTACTACGTATTAACTTCTGCACATTATAAATAAAATCCTCTAATTCAATTTTCAAAGATAGCTCTACAGCACGACCATTAGACCGCAATATCTCATAGAGATTCCACCAACTATCCTCTAAGTCTTCCATGGAATTTAACTTTACCTTAGTCATGAAAGAGTTAGCTTGTTTAGCATTGCCTAGCAATAGCGTTGCCAGCTCTGTAAATGTTGGTTTCATCTGCTCTATATCTAGATTTGCTACTTCTACATACAAACTAGGATCAGGCAATCTCCGCTTTTTCACAAAAGCCCGCATCATCTTCACCGCATCAGGATAACTCACATCAGCCATGCGATAGGTTTTATTATCGATGTCTAAGAAAATATCCACTGCATCTGATGATTTTCCTACCCGGGCCTTCATCGCAGTGCAACCATCGATAGCATGAGGCGGATATAGCTCCATATACATGAAAAAGCCATCATGCATGGCCTTTAATGTATTATCTATGCCAACTATGTTAAAACCGTTTCGATTATAATCAGGGCTCTTCATATGCCACTCTTCGTAATTGTCAAAAAGCTTTTCTTGAATCCAATTGTAAATGCTCATAAAGATATACCTTTATATAATTACCTTTTACAAATACACTATTTTATCTAATTATAGCATTATTAAAATTTAAACAATATAACTTAAAAGCTTCTAACACAACAAAATAAGGACATAAAAAATAGGCATAAGACTAAAAGCCTTATGCCTATTAATTTTTGGTGCGCCTAACCGGAATCGAACCAGTGACACGCAGTTTAGGAAACTGCATAACTATCAAGCATTCATGATAGTTCTGAACATATACGTTAATTTGCTAGCATATATAATTGCATAATTCACTATATTTTTAGATGCTATCGAATGACACTTTGCACTAGCTTCATGATGTATATCATGGAGTTTTTAATCTTACCAATGATTATAAATTTAATACACTAATAGGCATCTTTCGTCTTTGAAGATAACATTCAAACATTCTAGCCGCAGGAAGTTCTCGTACTTGAATTTTTTCCAATCCCAATTTACCAAGTATCTCCATTTGAACATTACCTACACTAACAATCTCATCTTTTTCAGTAGGCATCAAAAAACAATTTTTAACCTCTTCGATCCCATTTAATTCAATAAAATCTTTATATGCTAATTGATATAAATATTGTTTAGTCACATCTCCAACACCAGGTTGCCCCTCAACTTTATTGCTTTCAATACTCATTGTATAATACTTAGCATCTAAAATAACAAAGGAGCATACATTTTCATTTCGTTCTACAGAAATTAAATCTGGTTTTAATGTGTCGGAAAAGACCGTAGTACCATCTTTAGATGTCCACATCGGATGTTCTATTAAATCTTTTAATGTTCTAGGCTTAACGGCTAACATATTCGGAGGTATTTTAACTGTTGATAATAAAGGTAAGTCAGATAAAAGGTTTGTCAATTTATTATCAAAAACTTCAGCACAAACAGTTTCCCAAACTAAGTTAAAACTAGTCGTGCCAAATAAATCAATATTGTCAGCTCCTATCATAGAAGAAGAATCCTTTAGCAATGCAGCCATAAGTTTCAATACATATTGTTTTCGTGAATTGAACTCTAAATTCAACTCGTTAGTAATACGATAAAGAAGATAATCACGAGTTCCTAAATCACTTAAAGAAAGCTCTGTCAAATAAACACCATTTATATCCAATAAGTCAAGCAGAGATATTTCCTCCAGTTCACGACTACATATTGTTAGTAAACATTCATGAATTCGTTGAATAAAGCTTTTGTCATCAATTGTATTCCGTCGCGTCCAGAAATTTAAATAATAAGGATCCTCTTCTTGCCATAATGGATGAATAAAATTAATTGTTCGATTCCAATTAATTTCACCATCACCATTCAATTCATGTATATTTTGTGTATTAAAATAAAGCCCATTTTGAAAATAATCATCTAATAATGCTATAATCATCGACATTCTACTAACAGGTGAAGATTGATCATCCTCAACATACAACTGAATAGATTGACTATTTGTATTATACCGATGTAAAACCTTAAGAACTTGCTTAAGCAAATTTCTGCAACTAGATTTATCCTCTATAGAATCATATGCAAATAAATACTTTGGATAACAGCACAATAGATATCCATCAATATAAATAACGCCTACATAATTAAATAAATAATACGAGAAATTACTGTCATCAATACCATCAATTAAGGATTTATCAAGTGAAACAAGTTCTGATAAGTCTAAGTTTCCAGAGACTCGTTTAACTGACCTTAAAACACCATAAGCTCTTAACTTTCTGATAAACACAGTCAATTGATTTGAATTTATTTCAGGAAACAAATTTGACAACTCTAATTTTGTATAACGTCGTAATTCACGGATATAAACTGATTTCATACCTCTGTAACCCTTATTTCGCCATCTTCACTTGTTACAGGTTCATCTTCTTGCAACCACTTTGAATTAATAACGCCATTAGGGAAAATCTTAATCCCCTCTCGATCAAAAGCACTACAAATAGACGAGTAACGATTACTATTTTCACATTTAAAGAAAGAGCGACGTTTTTGTTTAACTACATCATCAAATAAATACATTAATACTTTATTTTTAAAGGCTTCCTTAAAGCTAGTATTATCCTTCAGGGCACCCTCACTCAAGAAGAACGGTCCCATCAATTTATCTTCATTGACATTATAAGTATCTGTAGACAACTCGTCATTAATTGCTTTGCGTAAACCGTTCCAAGAAATCAATTCCGCTGATTCACCGAGTGTGAACCTTGGTTTTATAGCAGCAAGAGATAACTTATCCTCTTCATCATCAAGACCATAATACGAAAAATCCCAGCGCCGTTTAAATGCTGTATCCATTGGATATACACCTTGGTCTGCACTATTCATAGTTGCCCATATGAACATATTGGATGGTATCTTAATAGTATTGATATCTTTATAATGCCCTAATTCACGCTGTAAATAAGCTCTCATATCGGCTGTTGTAGTTATACTATATTCACTTTCTCCATCGTTATTTCGATCTAATAATTGAAATACGTCACCAAATACAGCTGAGACATTAGCACGATTAATTTCTTCAACAATCAACACATAAGGTTTATCTGGATTTTGTAATGCCTTCACTAAAATTCGCATAAATGGACCTGGCACATATTCATATGTGATTTTTTCTTTATAAGACTCTTCGGACAATAGCTGAACATATTTCCTTAAAGCGCGTCCATGATTACGCTCAACTGAATTATTTTTAGCGGCTTGGGTCCCATCTTGTTTAATCGTTATAAAGTCATCATCAAAGTACAATCCTAATAGAGCAGGTAATCGAGTCAAATCATTATTGTTTTGAAAAGTTTCTACTAGATCATTATATTTTTCTTGTGTTGTCTTAGTTTCATCTAGCAATACAGAAATAACCTTTTTAGTATCTTGGTCCAATCCTTCCAATTTATTTTGTTTCATAATTGGCTTGTAGGAGCCTACAAAATTTGCATATGTATAATCGGGATGAAATGTTACACGTTCAATTTGATCATTTTCATTACTAACTAAAGATTTTGCTTCTTCATTGAGTGAATACGATTTGCCAGTTCCTGGTGCACCAAAAAAAATACGTTGTCTACATATAGCATCATCAATACAACTCGCTAAATTCGCATGAGTTGATGTCACTACATTATGTTGACCTGTATTAACATGCTTACTAGATAGCTGTAAATAACAACTCACTCTTTTCTGATAGCTATTTAAAACAAGCTCTTTATTTATTCCAATACTAACTTTATTATCAGAATAATTTAAAAATGAATTCAAACCATCACGTAAAAGCGATTTCAATATTCGTAATGATCCTTTTGGTTCTTTATCGCCATTAATATCTATAGAATGATGACCACTAAGAAGTTTTCTATAAACACTATCTAGATTAAAGAGAATTTCTTTATCACCATCTACAAGTTTAAAAACAGCATCCTCAGATAAAAATGTTAATAACTCTATTAAATGCATTTCTGCATTTTTAAAAGAAGGATCAAGATAAGCTTCTTCAATATTCGCGATATCAAGACCTGCCCAGTATAGTAATACAACCAAGTACAAATCTTGATTTGTACTAATCAATGTATTAATAATATCTATATTAATAGTATATACAAGCTTTTTAGCATATCTAACATTACCAGTACGTTCAGCACTATAAGGTTTGTTACTATCTAAAAACTCTACTCTTGCTAGCTTCCAAATTAATTCAAAGGCAACAATCAAAGACTCCATTTGAGAAGTAAATATTGGATTTGAATTAATAATTTTTAATAAAACATCTGTGTCAATACTAACAGTTTTACAATTACTAGTTCTACTAATAATTTTTTTACTTAATTCATTATTTAGTATAATATTACTTCCATCTTGAACTGAATATTCAAGTTCTCCTGGAGAGTTAGACACCATCCATAAAAGAATTGCCATTGCTAAAACACTTCGAACATTAGGGAATGAAGATTTTATTCCCAATTTCAAATCAATATCTTGATATGTAATCATTGAATCAGGTCTAATCATTATTATCTCGCTTTATATCATTCATAATCACATGCGCTATTGCCTTCGCTAATAAAGGTGGAACTGCATTTCCAACTTGTTTCATTTGGGACATTTTGCTACCAATAAATCTAAAGGTATCTGGAAAAGATTGTAATCTTGCAGCTTCTCTTACGGTAATAGCTCTATTTAAAAAAGGATGGGTAAATCTTCCTGAAGACGGTGTATCAAATCTAGTTGTTATAGTAACTGATACTTCATTCTGCTTCATTCTACTCCAAGTCCCACTATATATAGATTTTGTAATATGCTCTTGTGGAAGAATTTCTTTCCCAGCATTAGGTGGAATCAAAGATAAACGCTGTAAAGCAACCATAGAATGTTTCGTTGCTATATGGTTATACAACATCGTCGAACCTTTACGCATTTTTAATTCATATTCACTTTCAGGGGCTTTCCGATATTCTTGTACAGACTCACCTTCACCAGACTCGAGAAAAGCTAAATCGCTAATAGCATCCCAAACAGTAACCTTCTCATTGTGAGCTTTCGGTAGTTTTGGTGCTGTTCCTAATCGTTTCCCAACAATTATAGCTCGCCTACGATTTTGCGGCACACCGTAATCTGCCGCATTTAATATACCCGCTCTTAAAGAATAATCAAGATTATTAAATAATTTCTCTATTTGATTAAAGAAATATCCTTTTTCTGCCGTTAATAAGTTGGGCACATTTTCCATCACAAAATATCGAGGTTTTACCAATTCTACAACGGAAATAAAATATTTAAACAAAAAATTTCTTTCATCATAGATAGTTTGTCTTTTACCTTTTTGTGAAAAACCTTGACAAGGTGGTCCCCCTATCACTACATCCACTTTATCGACATATTCTCCAAATACCTTATTTAAATCGAAAGAAGTTATATCTCCCACTATAACTTTTGTTTTTTTATGATTTTCAATATATGCTGTCGCAATAGATTGATCATATTCGTTTGCTATTAGAACATCAAATCCTTCCATCTCAAAACCGAGTGAAAGCCCACCTACGCCTGCAAATAGATCTATAACTGTTGGTCTCATAAACTATCCTTCATCCTAGAAACGGCTATGTCAAAATATTTTTTATCTAATTCAATACCAATAAATTGCCTTTCTGTTTGCTGTGCTACCACTCCTGTAGTTCCACTTCCCATAAAAGGATCTAAAATCCAATCGCCTTTCTTAGATAGCACATCTACAAAATGTTTAACAAGACTCTCTGGTTTTTGAGTTGGATGCTTTCCAAATTTCCTTTCCCCATTTGGCGTAACTGATGTTTCAATAAAATCATGAATCAATCTACCCCCATTATTGAAAACACCCGTTCTTGTTTTATAAGTAAAATATATCCATGCTTCGGTTGAATTAACAAAATGTAAGTTCATATTCCTAGGCATTGGATTTGTTTTATGCCAAATCCCCGTTGTTTTATAATAAAACCCATATTTCTGTGCTAATCTAATTATCGTTTCTACCTTTATAATCGCCATAAAGACAATCATTGAACCGCCCTTTTTCATAACTCTAGCAGACTCTTCAAAAAAATTATCCATAGAGTTTTCCCACTCAGAAAACTCCATATCATCCCAACCTGCTGAGCCAAAAAAATTATCTCGCATTTTACTAAGATTTGTATCTCGATTTTTCATAAAATTACCTAAATTATAGGGAGGATCTGTAATAATTAAATCAATAGAGTTTGTATCTATTTTCTGCATTCCAACTATACAGTCTTCATTATATAACTTTGTTTCTAACACTATACTACTCTCCCTAATCAGGCTAATAAAACTATTATAATTTACTATTTTTATCATCTATCTCCTATATTATACGAAAATACTATTAATCTTTCTATAATATAAAAATATACTATAAGTACAAGGTATATCTAAAAGCAAAAGAAATCCGTAACAGCCACTTATACAGCGATTCATGTAAGAACGGAATCCATAACATCACATTTTTCAATTTATATTAAATAAAATCATACTACAGACTAATAATTCATTCATAAAAACATATCGTAACTTTTCTATAGATACTAGAGATGCTATATGCTATGATTACCTCTATTAAACTATCGGTATTCCTAATGCTAAATATAACTTGAAATCGACAAAAAATTCCATCTAGAGTGTACAAAGTACCTTTAATAGTAAAATTCTCATCTAGCTATTCGACTCAGAAAAAATAAATACACTCATGCTGGTACAAGTAAAAAGGAAGAATTAGATTTTGCAAAAGAATTATGCATATAATTCACGTCTTATCATTCTTATAAGCTAGCAGTTTGCTTGCAAAAAATTTATACTAATAATCCATTTCTGCTTGCATAATACCGCTAGTCTTATAAGTACAAAAAGGCATAAGGGCCCCAAAAGCCCTTATGCCTACTGTATTTATACTGGTGCGCCTAACCGGAATCGAACCAGTGACACGCAGTTTAGGAAACTGCCGCTCTATCCAACTGAGCTATAGACGCATGTACACTTTATTATATCGTTTTTAATAAAGTATACGCAAGGCGTCCTTATTGCTATAGATAACAGTTATTAGCTCATTGTTATAAACATTGGTTAATATCTAATTGCTATAGTCGTCACTTATAAACTTATTGTTGTAAGTATTGGTTATTTACTTGTTTTTGTTCTTCTGGGCTTAGGTTTTGGTAGCCTTTAGCTAATACACTTACCCAAGATCCATAGGCAGGGTTTGGGAATACCACAAAGGTAGTACCAAAGTCTTCTTTATGAGCATCGATGATGCCATTTCTTTCAGCTAGTGTCTTGCCTTTTGTGCCGATTGGGAAATCACCGGCGTTATCGCCCATGTATACAACGACATAATATTTTTTAGCAATCATATCAAAGCGAGGTTGTTTATCAGAGTCTTTTTCGAATAGTAGTACATGGTCTTTATCAACAGATGGGAATCCTAGTTCTTTAAAGTTCTGTATCGTTACATCAAGGTTTACAGGTGCGTAGCGGTTTGAAACATAGAAGATTTCTACCCCTTGTTTATGTACTTCATTTAGGAAGTCAACGGCCCCAGGCATGGCTTGCGATTTTCCTTGATGCACCGCTTGACGCCACCAAGGAGCATCAAAACGACCATTGCCATTGGCGATGCTTTCACCCATCAGCTTTGTATTATCTACTACTGTTTCGTCCGCATCAAGAACGATAGCTAAAGGCTTTCTCTGATGAGAGGGATCAACAACAGCCATTTTGACAATATTCATTGCCACATTATAACCCTGATATGCCAGTGCTCTATACTCCGCAGAGGTGCGCATCCATAACAGCCCCATCGTTTCTGTGTCAGCTTGGTACTGTTGCTTTTGCTTAAGTGCTACTTGTTCTGCCTGTGTTGCCGCATCATTCACCACAGCACCATTAGATACTACATTATTAGATGCTTCTTTATTGGCTACCGTATTCTTAGCTACTGTAGTATTAACAGGCTGATCCGATTGTACCTGAGTTGTAACAGTAGCAGGAACTATGCTACTTGCTTTCACCGTCGTCGGAGAATCCGCCTGTACTACAGAACCCACACAAAGGCTTCCTCCAATGCAAGCCACCGCCACATACCATGACAAACTACTAGATTTCATAATTGCCTCCTATTCACATATAACATTACGTGCAACTTTAATACATCATATAACTCTACATAATTATACTAAAATTCTTTTGAAATTTGTATATTTTTAACACAGCAAAAGGGCCCTTACTACACATCTTTGATGATTCTTAACTTAGATGTGATTAGCAAAGGCCCTTTAAAGGGTTTTATTTGTTTATAAGATAATTGGTATCAGTGTATAAAACTTTTGTGTGAATTTAGATTTTTTATAGATTTGTTTTTTATATAAGTGTAAAAGAGTTATTAGTTAAGAAAGTTCTTTTCAATCGTTAGTATTGTTTAGATTAACTGTCTTTTCTGTTGTTTAAATAGGATGTATTCCCTTATTTTACATCACTAAAGTCAATGTCCATACCCAATGCTTTAGCAATGCCTTCGCCATAAGCTGGATCACATTGGTAGCAATGTTTTGCATGACGTTCTTTGATAAAATCAGGTACACCATTCATAGCCGCTGCAGTGTTATCAAATAAAGCTTGTTGTTGTTCAGGGCTCATGAGGCGGAACAATTTACCTGGTTGTGTAAAGAAGTCAGAGTCGTCTTCATAGAAGTCATATTGGTAAGCTGGACCAGATACATCGAGAGGAGGATTTTTAAATTCTGGTTGTTCAGCCCATTCACCAAAGCTATTTGGTGCGTAGCCAATTGTAGATCCATGGTTTCCATCTATACGCCCTTGACCATCGCGATGATAGATATTTACAGGACATTTAGCGGCATTAACAGGGATTTGATAATAATTTGCCCCTAGACGATAGCGTTGCGCATCGGCATAAGAGAACAAACGACCTTGAAGCATTCTATCAGGAGAGAAAGATACGCCTGGAATGATAGTTGTTGGAGCAAATGCAGCTTGTTCTACATCTTGGAAATAGTTTTCCGGATTGCGGTTAAGTTCCATCACACCAACTTCAATCAATGGGAATTCGTCATGATACCATACTTTTGTTAAATCGAATGGATTGTATGGCATATTGTTAGCTTGTTCTTCCGTCATCACTTGGATGCATAATTTCCATTTAGGGAAATCGCCTTTTTCAATAGCCTCAAAGAGGTCACGTTGGTGACTTTCACGGTCACTAGCTACCACATTAGCCGCCTCAGCGTCGGAAAGATTTTCAATCGGCTGTTGGCAAACCCAATGGAATTTAACCCATACGCGCTCATCGTTTTCGTTGATAAGACTGTATGTATGACTGCCGAAACCATGCATTGTGCGGTAGGATTTAGGAATACCACGGTCACTCATGACGATTGTTACTTGGTGAATCGCCTCTGGCAAGCTAGTCCAGAAATCCCAGTTTGCTGTCGCATCGCGAAGATTTGTTTTTGGATTCCGTTTTACAGCGCGGTTCAAATCAGGGAATTGCAATGGATCGCGGATAAAGAATACCGGTGTATTGTTACCTACGAGGTCCCAGTTTCCTTCTTCCGTATAAAATTTTACGGCAAAGCCACGAATGTCGCGTTCTGCATCGGCCGCACCACGCTCACCGGCAACGGTGGAGAAACGCACGAATAACGGCGTTTGCTTGCCTACTTCAGAGAAAATTTTTGCTTTCGTATATTTTGTAATATCATTAGTTACTGTGAAAGTACCAAATGCACCGGATCCTTTAGCATGCATGCGGCGTTCAGGAATTACTTCGCGCTCAAAATGAGCTAATTTCTCCATGAGCCAAACATCTTGCATCAATACAGGACCACGTTTACCTGCTGTAGCAGAGTTGCGATTATCTGGTACGGGAGCGCCAAAGGCGGTTGTTAGTTTCTTTTCATTATTCATGTTACAAACTCCTACTTAGAGATCAAAATGAAAGTAATTTACTTTACATAATTTTTTAGATTATACATCTCAATTAAGATAAATATTATTAACAGATAATTATTATCCATTACTCTGTAATTAGAATATCACAATTTTTTTAATAGAACAACCCTAAACCTTTATAAATCTTGTATACATGATATCATTTGTAAAACACAAATGAGAATTCGCAGTATTGTATATACTAGTTATAGCTACATACGTCTACTTCCCAACCTGAGCAAAACAAAAAACACCTTGCTTCTACCAACGTGTAGATCACAAGGTGTTTTCATTCAATTTATGCCGGACGACTCCAGTCAACTTGTACGTCGATAGCTTCCCACATGCGTGTCAGAGCTAATTTAAAGTTATCCAAAGATTCCAATGGTTTTACGTTCAACCGTTCATACGTATCAAGACCTGTAGCATGCTCGATAGCATGTTCATTATTCAAGTAAGCGAGAACCTTATCAACCCACTCTTGTTCAGGTAAATCTACGGACACTGTTTTTGTTTCTGTATCATAGGACAAGAAACCATTGCTGTTTACGCCATAATGAATGGCCACACGAAATAAACTCATATCTATACCTCTCTTGCGGTAATTTATTAACACTACACCCATATTGTAACACGAACAATTATATTAGCGAAAGTATTCAATATAATCTTTATAAGTCCTTTTTGACGGTCTTTTTAGGTCCTTCAATAGATGGGTATGTATCTGCAATTGTAGACCGATTAGCCTCTTTAGTTGAGACTACATCAACATTAATAGACTCCCCATCCTCTTGATCAGGCTGTGCATCCACTGCCGCTTTCAACTCTGACCGTTTTCTGCGTATTCCATTGTCTCCGTGAAAGCGTTGCCACAGTGCCCCGCTCATGACAGCGGTCTCCCCGAATTTGGACTCTAAGGAGTCTAATACACTAGCTAACTTATCTTCCGTTTCATCCTGTAAAGATTCAAAGAGACTATCCTGCATAGGAACCTCCCCATCGAGACCACTCACAGTAAGGCCTAATAAACGGATAGGACCCAGCGGATCCATAAAAGTAATCTCACTGGAACTACTATATTTAGAACCAATATGGTTAGAACGATTATCTTTAGAACTACTATACCTATAATCAGTAGATTTCACTTTCATAGTTGCCCCTAGTGCTTCTACGTCTTTCTTTGTACCTTTCGGATTCTTACTCGTTTTATCTTGCATGAGCTTATTCCACAAGAGCAGCGCAGTTTCAAAAAATATATGCTCATGATCTGACGGCGTATCTAGCCGCTTCTGCCGTGATACGGTAGTGAAATCATCATACCGAACCTTGATAGATACAGTATGTCCATAAAGGCTACGTCTCCGAAGCCGTTTCGATAAACGGTTTGCAAAGTACCTAAATTCTAATTCGATAGCACGGCCCTCTGTGAGATCTTCTTCATAGGTTTCCTCAGCTCCAATCGATTGTATCTTTCGGTCTGTTTCAACAGGTCTATCGTCGATACCATTCGCAAGTTCCCATATGCGCTTTGCCTGATTTCCCACAAGAGGAATTAAAGTACTTTCATCAGGCAAAGACTGAATATGACGTATCAGATGAAAGCCACCAGCTTTCAAAATTTTCTCTGTCCGAGGGCCAACACCCCAAATACGTTTAATAGGCAAAGGAGCTAGCACCTCTTTTTCACGACCGTATGGGATGACCACAAGACCATCTGGCTTATCTAAATCAGAGGCTAATTTAGCAAGGAATTTATTGGGTGCTAAGCCTGCAGAGATAATAAGTCCTGTTTTCTCGAATACACGATCTTTAATGGCTTGTCCTAGCGCTTTAGGACCACTATACATGGTAGACATGCCGCTCACTTCAAGAAAGGCTTCATCAATAGATAGAGGCTCAATATAAGGGGTGAATTCTTTCATGATGGAAAAAATTTGGTTCGAAACTTCTTTATATCGATCCATCCGAGGATATACATAGATGCCATCAGGACAGAGTTTCTTAGCCCTCGAGATTGGCATCGCAGAGTGAACACCAAATTTTCGAGCCTCATAGGAACAGGTAGCTACAACACCACGCGAAGAAAGACCACCCACGATTACGGGGTGGCCTTTATACTCTGGATGATCCAGTTGTTCTATGGACGCGAAGAATGCATCCATATCAACATGCATAATCCAACGTCTCATTGTTACGCTTCTTTTTCGTGCTCAGAAATGCGGCAGTATTTAATCTGCGCACAAATGCACTCATCTTTAGTTTTATATAATTGAGGGAGAATATCTAAAATATCGGCAAATGTAGCTTCATTAATGGAGTAACGCGTCCATAAACCATTACGTTGAGAGTTGACTACACCTGCATCAATTAAGATTTTCATGTGGTAACTCAACGTAGATTGAGACAAATTGAAGCTCGCTAAAATATCGGCTGCACATAATTCATTGCAAGACAACATATCGATGATGTGTAATCTTGTTTCATCACTTAATGCCTTAAAAATCGTCGCTAAACGTTCGTAAGAAACTTCAACCATATCTTTAACTCCTCAGATCCTTATCAAAAAATATCAATCTACTTGTTGGTACTATTATATACTATTTCTTAATGTAAATCTATTTTTTTCTTTATATTTGTATCTT
>ERZ772874.108-NODE-108-length-42347-cov-29.240093_pt1 | contig 42347 bp, 41 predicted proteins | sample MGYA00580586_ERZ772874 | MGnify/ENA primary metagenome ERZ772874 (study PRJEB29015, sample SAMEA2737952) | human oral metagenome | biome: human oral; feature: human-associated habitat; material: dental | place: China | collected 2154 ... | reverse complement strand
CGAAATCCGTATGGACATTCAGATGATCCGGCTCGATCATTAGCACCACCGCAATGTGCGGCGATTTTTCTAGATCCCACAGCTGAAAGCTAGACAATTCATAAACAACAACATCATTTTTTTTAATCTTCGGCAAGATATCCAGCGCTGGCACGCCGATATTGCCGACCAAATGCACCGTTTGTCCGGCTTGCTGCAATATCGAGGCAATCAGGCTGCATGTCGTCCCCTTGCCCTTGGTCCCTGTTACGCCGATAATCGGCGCTGGACATTTATCAAAAAACTCGTTGGTTGCCGACCAAATCTTGCCGTTAGTCTTGATGTTGCGCGGCGGCAAACTGGCTGTCCGCACCACCAAATCAGCATCGCCCAGCTGCTCGCTGAAGACGTTTTTGCCAGAAATCAGCTTCACGCCATCCGGAATAGACGGCAGTTTATCCGCCGGGCGCTCGTCAGCCACCACAAACTCCGCGTCAGGAAATTTCCGCCGGAAATATATCAGATTTGATATACCTTCCACACCGTAACCCGCGATGATAATCTTCATAACGACTATTATAGCACGCGCCTTCATCGCTATAATATCAATACTTTATGCTTTAGCTTGGTAACAAGATTGTTTATTGATATAATTATAGTAATCTTTCGCTCCGACCAGCGAGAGGTAGAACGTTTCCGTTTTTTATTCCTACTTGATAGGAGCGTGCCACCTCATGGGGTTGTTTCTGCTTTTTTGGGCTGTAATCGCTACGATTGCAGGCTTTATGGCCGGTGGTATACTGGCATGTCTGATTGATGACGCATTCAAAAACAAGATGAAGGTCAGTGCTATCATAGTTCTGACCTTAGTGATAATGATTGCGATGTATGCAATCGTCAATATGACAATATACCAATTGATGCCCTCAAACAAAGAGAGGGTAGCAAGTTTTACAGAGGCAGCGGCGCTGCACGAGTTTTCCAGCGGATCTGAGTACCCACTGGAAATCGGCGCTCGCTCGATTTCTGCCACAGGGGAAACTTCCGTTAGTGGCGGTATTTTTTCTATTAGTGCCTATACCAAGATGCAGGCAGGCGCCAGTATTTTGGTTGATTATCGGCACGGGGACGGCACTCACGAAGTGCTGGAGATTCCCCTGTCAGTCATCAGGTTTAACATCATCGGCGACGGCGAAATGTCGTCGATGGTGATAAACCTCACTGATCTCCCAGGTGCCGAGGGGTATGTTGCCAAGGACACCCTCGGTGACTGCCACCCCAGTATCCAGTGGGGTTGGTGGCTGAGAGAGTGCCCAACCGTCGAAAATACCCTCGTCACCTCGACAATAGGTGACGAGGGATTGTCAGGCCTCATGCAGAAGGCGCTTGCCAGTAACCCTGGCAAGTTCGTGACGATTAGTGTCACGAGAGACGAGTATAACCAGATCCTCGGCTCCGCTGGTAGCGCCACAGAGACGGAGACGGAGACGCCAACTCCGTCGCCCGCCCAACGTTGAGCAAGTAAAATGCTCCGCTGGGTCGGCGGCGGAGCATTTTACTTTTGATTGAAATTATTATTCTAAAACAGCTTTTCTAGCTTATCATTTAGCCGCGTCAGCGATTTCTGATCGCTAGCGCTGACGCCAGCCAGCACCCAAGTATTCGCGCCGATGAATTCGCGCGCCGTTGCAATCATGCGCTCGCGAGTGATATTGCGGATTGCCTCGGGCACGCGCTCATAATCCTTGACAAAACCATCGCCGAAATAGCGCCCGCTATAGAAATTGCTAATCTGTGCGACCGTCTGCGCCCCCATCTGGTGACGCCCTAGCGCGTAGGACTGCGCCGCCGCCAGTTCTTCTTCGCTAATTTTCCCATCAAGCACCGCTCGCACTTCGCTAGCAATGATATCAAAGAGCTTATCCGCCGTCTCGACATTGACCTGCCCGCCAAAATCCCAGCTACTATCATAAAAGCCAGCGCTCGCTTCGCTAAACATACCGTACGCCAAACCCTTTTTGCGAGCGGCACCGAAGATACGCGAGTGCATCGTTCCGGTCAAGATATGATTCAAGCACGACATTGCCTCTAGTTCGGCGTCATTGATTTCGCGCGGCAGCGACATGCTCCAACCAAAGGTCAGATTAGTCGCTTCTTTACGCTTGATAAGGGTCGGAGCGGCCTTTTTCAAAACATCGCGCGGTACCACGAAACGTTCGCCGCGCGGCAACTCCCAGCTCTCAAGCATACTCTTAATCTGCTCGCGCCGGCCATCGAGCTTACCAGCAATCACAAAGCGCATATTGTCGGAAGTGTGGGTTTTGCGATGATGACGCTGAATATCCTCGAGCTTGATATTATCAATCGTTCGCAAACGTTGCCAAAAGGTATAAACATCCTCGCCTAGCAATTGCTGAACTTTCGGCCAAAGCACGCGGCCGTGATTGTTCAAATATCCCGTTAGTTCGCTGCGGACATTGCCCTTTTCGGCCTCTAGCGATTCTTGCTGAAAGTGCGGCTGACAAATCGCCACTTGCTGCAATTCAAGAATTCTATCCCATTCGAAATCGGCGCAATCGGCAACATAAACCATCGACAAATCGCTTGTCCAGGCATTATGATAAGCACCATTTTTGGTGAATTCTGCTTCATAAGCATGCTCGCTCGAGAACTTAGCATTAGCACCAAACGACATGTGCTCCATCACATGAGCGGTTTCATAAATATCCTTGCGCCTGACATAGCGGTTACCAGCACGGAATTGAAATTGGAAGCTCATCACCGTCGCGCCAGGCACGTCAATAAGCAGCCCACGCGAACCATTGTCGAGCCGTACTTCTGTTACTGTGTGTTTCATCTAGCGGCTCTTTTTTCGATTCTGGCGTTTGGCCTTTTTCTTTTTGCGGGCAACGTTGCGCCTATGATTAGTTTCGGCGGTCGAGGCGGCTCTTTTTATTGAACCGCCGAAATCGTGATCGCGATTCTCTTCGCCGCCGGTGATTTCGTTGACACCATGCTCGACCGAGGTCTCAGCAAGCTTCGTCAATTCCGTTTGGTGATCATCGTCAATTGATTCGCGGCTAATAGCATCGGTGGCGCGCACATGATAAATAGCACGCAAGACTTCCTCGCGCAATGTCGCTTGCAAGCTATCAAACAGCTTCTGCGACTCACTGCGGTATTCAACCAGCGGATCGCGCTGGCCGACACTGCGCCAGTGAATACCTTCGCGCAAATGCTGCATATTCTCGAGGTGCTGCATCCACAGCGTATCAAGTACTTGCAGATAAACTTCGCGCTCAACCCCGCGGATTAGATCGTCGCCGAGCTCTCTTTCTTTGGCTGTATACATTTTTTGTGCAGCAGCTAACGCTTTATCGCGGCGCTGACTATCTTTTTTGATCGCGCCAATTTTTTCAATTTCGTCGGTCTCTAGCGGAATAATCTCTGCAAATTCTTCAACAAATTTTGGATTATTCTTGGCCGGCACCTCTGTTAATTTATTAACCATCGCCCGTAGCAAACGCTGAATTTCTGGTTTGATATTATCGCCTTCGAGGATTTTGCGGCGCACCGTGTAGACAACTTTGCGATGGCGATTAATAACATTATCGTACTGAACAACATTTTTGCGCGTATCAAAGTTATAGCCTTCGACTCGCTTCTGCGCTGCCTCCAATGTCTTGCTGACGGCACGATTCTGGATTGCCGTTTCCTCATCGACACCTAAGCGTTCCAGCACGTTAGCAATCCGCTCGCCCTGAAAGATACGCATCAAATCGTCCTCAGTCGAAACATAAAACTGCGTATCGCCCGGGTCTCCCTGCCGGCCGCCGCGGCCGCGCAGCTGATTGTCGATACGGCGCGATTCGTGGCGCTCTGAACCAATGACCACTAGACCGCCCAGTTCTTTGACGCCCGGCCCAAGTTTAATATCGGTGCCGCGCCCAGCAATATTAGTAGCTAGCGTAATCGCACCCTTTTCGCCAGCATGCGAGATAATCTCTGCTTCACGCTCGTTGTTCTTGGCATTTAGAATTTCGTACTTAATACCTTCGCTATCCAAATATTTGGCGATCATTTCGTTTTTAGCGATTGAACCGGAGCCAACCAACACCGGACGGCCTTCATCGTGATATTCTTTAATCGCTTGGGCCACCGCCTTCAGCTTACCTTTCTCAGTCTTGTAAATTAGGTCCTGGTGGTCCTGGCGAGTAATTGGCTTGTTCGGCGGCACCACTACTACGTCGAGCGAATAAATTTGTTGAAACTCTTCAGCCTCAGTGAAAGCAGTACCAGTCATACCGCTAAGTTTTTTGTACAGTCGGAAGTAATTCTGAAAGGAAATCGTCGCTAGCGTCATGCTTTCCTGCAATACTGGTACGCCTTCTTTGGCTTCAATCGCCTGGTGCAAGCCTTCGCTATAACGGTTGCCTTGCTTGAGCCGACCAGTGTGCTCGTCAACAATTATCACCTCGCCATCGTTTGTCACCACATAGTCTTTGTCGCGATGAAACAGCGTTTGCGCCCGCAAAGCTTGATCCATATGGTAAACGCTGCGCACATACTCTGGCGTGTATAAGTTTTTTATACCCAGCATTTTTTGGACTTTCTCGACGCCTTCGTCAGTAAGAGCTACCTGCTTGCGCTTCTCTTCTAAGGTATAATCCTCTGGCGTCAACTTCGCTGCAATCTTGGCAAATTGATAATAGCTATCAGGATTTTCAGCGGCCGGCGCACTAATAATTAGCGGCGTCCGCGCCTCATCAATTAAAATCGAGTCCACCTCGTCGACAATCGCAAAGTTTAACTCGCGCTGGCGCACCAGCTCGATATCATTAACCATGTTGTCGCGCAAATAATCAAAGCCGAATTCATTATTAGTACCATAGGTAATATCTGCCTGGTAAGCTTCTTTGCGCGTACACGGACGAAGCTTCTTCATGCGCGGATCAGTATGTGCTGCATTGTCATAATTTTCGTCGTATAAAAATGAAGCCTCATTGATGATCACGCCGGTCGATAAACCTAACGCATTATAAATTTGCCCCATCCAGCCAGCATCGCGCTGCGCCAGATAATCGTTGACAGTCACAACATGTACGCCTTTGCCTTCAAGCGCATTTAAGTAGGCTGCTAACGTCGACATCAAGGTCTTGCCCTCGCCAGTTTTCAGCTCGGCCACGCTACCTTCGTGTAGCACCATCGAACCAATCAGCTGCACATCGTAATGGCGCTCGCCGATTGTCCGATCAGCCATCTCTCGTACCACCGCAAAAGCGTCTGGCAAAATCGTATCAAGCGTCACAGATTTCTTCTGCAAACGCTTGCGCAAAACATCGGTTTGGCCAGCCAATTCCTCGTCAGATAATTTCTTGTACTTCGGGCCAAGTGCATTAATTTCGTCGACTTTCTTTTGTAAACGCCGCAAAATCCGCTTCTGCGGGTCACCAAAGACCTTCGTCAGCACCTTCTGTTGTGTTATCGCCATAACGTCAAATTTCCCTCACTTTCAGGTATTTTCCAAAAACTCCCCTAATTATAACTGTTTTCGGGGAGTTTTGGAAGAGGCTGCTACTAAATCGCTACTGCGTTTCGCGGTCAAAACCGCGTTTGAACCGCGCCAGTATATCGCGCCGGCCGACGTGAGCTAACAAATTTTGCTTATACTTGCGAAGCTGCCCAGCTAGCTTGCGCTCGACGATGTCAGTTGCCGCCATAACGTTCATTGTCGAATCTTTGGCTTTGATAACCTGATCCGGCACGTTAATAATCACTTCGACTTCATATTTGTTGCCGTTATCGCGATTGACTTCCTCGATCTTCACCGAAGCACTCATAGTTTTGCGAGCATGCCGCGTCACTAAGCGATCTAATCTGCCGATTTTCTTGCTAATATATTTTTTCGTCGGTTCATCCAAAACGTAACCGCCTACGCCAGTTATATCAATATCTGCAATCACTTTGACCCCTTTCGTTAAACCGATAATGTATTTTAATTATAGCATTTAGCCGCGGTGAGCGCTACCAATCGCCTCAGTAATATTCTGAAAGCCATCGCGATCGAGCAACTTAACTAGGCCTTCGTTAATTTCGCCGACAACCTGCGGCCCCTCAAACATTAGCGCCGTCACCATAGCCACCAGGCTCGCACCAGCACAAATCTTCTCGTAAGCATCCTCGGCAGTAAACACGCCGCCGACACCGATAATCACAAAACGATCGCGGTATTTGGCATAAGTTTTGAAAATTAAGCCAGTAGTAAGCTCCCGCGCCGGCTGGCCGCTGAGATTTCCCCTGATCTCGTTATCCAGCAATTTTGAATTACGCAGCGCCGAGCGGTCCTTGACTAGATTGCCAATCGTTAAGCCAGCAACCTCATGCCGATCAATTACTGCTAGCAGCTTCATAAATTCCGGCCACTTTTTATCTGTCGGCATCTTAACGAAAATTGGCCGCGTTAAGCGCAAGTCATCTACCGCCGTCAATAATTTATCCAGCCGCGCTGGCGTCGTAAACGGCTCGCCGCCATAAGTATTCGGACAGCTAATATTGATTTCGTACAACGGCGCGCAACCAGCTGCCTCTAGCTGGCGCAAACTTTGGCAATAGTCGGCAATCGCTTCGATATCGCTAACATTTTCGGGGTTATTGGTTTTAGCAACTGACACGCTCAACGGGAAATCGTGCCACAGCCGCCGCGGATACCGCTTAATCCGCTGTATATTGCGGGCGACTCCGTTATTTGCCAGGCCGACGTTAACTACAATCGATTTCTCGCTCGGTAAGCGGCGAAACCACGGCCGCGGATTACCGGCACAAACCTGCGCAGTAGTCGAGCCGCCAATTTCAAAGCCTAAACCAATCCGCTTAGCTATTGGCGGCAAGTCGAAGTTCTTGTCTAGCCCAGCTGACATTCCTAGCGGATTTTTGAATTTTAGACCTAAGATCTCCTGCTCGAGCCGCGAATTTCGATAATTCCAGACCCGCAAAATATTCTCGCCGCGCACTCGGTGCAACATTCGCGCCGCTTTGATCATACCTTCATGCGCTTTGTCTGGGTGTTGTCGAAAAAGCAACGGTTTAGCAAGTTTCTGGTAACCGCTGCGCGAGACTTGGCGCACCACTCGCTTCATCACAATTCCTCGCGATTACCCATATACGGCCGCAGTACCTCTGGTACGCGCAGCTTACCGTCATCGGTCTGGTAATTCTCAATGATTGCCACTAGCGAGCGCGCCAAGCTCACCGCTGTACCGTTAAGCGTGTGCAGTACCTGCAGCGAGCCGTCGCTGCGGCGCACGCGAATATTGAGATTACGCGCTTGAAAATCAGTACAGTTCGAGCAGCTAGTTAATTCGCGATACTGATTATCAACTGGCGACCAGTATTCAATATCATATTTTTTGGCTGCTGGCGCACCGAGGTCGCCAGCCGCGATATTCACCACATGGTACGGCACACCTAAGTTTTGCCAAATTTCTTCCTCAATCGACAGAATTTTTTCGTGCATTTGAGCTGATTGTTCTGGCGTACAAAAAATATACATTTCCAGCTTATTGAACTGGTGCACGCGGAACAGTCCGCGGCTAAACTTACCAGCTGCACCCGCTTCCTTACGATAGCAAGGACTATAGCCAGCATAGAGCAGCGGCAGTTTTTTCTCATCGATGATTTCATCGGCATGAAAGCCAGTCAGTGGCGCTTCAGCCGTACCGATTAGCATCGTGTCTTCGCCATCTATAAAATACTCGTTACTTTCTTTGTGGCTTTTAGGAGCAAATCCCGAACCACGAGCTACCCGGCCCGACACCATATGCGGTACTGTCATCGGTGTAAATCCTTTAGAAATCAACAGGTTCAGCGCATACTGATAGATCGCGTTCTCTAGCAGCATCAAATCGCCCTTGATGTAGTAAAATTTCGTGCCGGCTACCTTGGCGCCGCGCTCAAAATCAAGCCAACCGCGGCCAGTTGCAAAATCTAAATGATCCTCGGCAGATTGGCGCTTATCACCCCACGTTTTAATCTCCACGCTATCCGACTCACCGCCAAGCGGCACATCATCAAGTGTTATATTAGGCACGGCGTCCATTTGCGCTTGAAAATCAGCGTCAACATCATGCAATTCGCTTTCTAATTCTGCTAGCTTTCCCTTCAGCGACCGGCCTTTTTCGACTAATTCTGGCGCTGGCTTGCCACCCTTCATCTGGCTAGCAATTTCGTTGCGCTGCGTGCGCAATTCATCAACCTGCTGCTGCAATTGCCGTCGCTGCTCATCAGTGTCTAACAAACGAGCAATCGATACGTCATTGTAGCCTTTATTTTTTGCCGATTCTTGCACGCGATCGGCATGTTCTCGAATATAGCGAATATCTAGCATAATATTTAGTATATCATCTAGCGGTACCGTACGCCACACAGACCGCCCAACGTGTCCGCAAAGAACTATTTTTTATAAGTTATTCTGTTCGCAGCGCCTCAATCGGATCAAGTTTCGCCGCCTTGCGGCTCGGTAGCCAACCAGCGACGATCGCCACCAGCATCAGCGCCAACACTACAACGGCGGCGTCTAGCGGCTGGAAAATCAGCAAATCGTGCTTGCCTAGACCCAATGCCTTAGAAATCGCCGGGTTCGCTAGCGTACCAATACCCCAAGCACCTAGTACGCCGATCATACCGCCCAAAAAGCCAACCCAAGCTGCTTCGTAGCGGAACAACCGCCCGATATCACGCTTCGATGCACCCAAAGCTTTCATCAGACCAATCTGCTGCGTCCGCTCGAGCACCGAAATATACATAGTGTTAATAATCCCGAACACACTCACCACCAAAGCCAAAATACCAAAACCCATCACAATAGTTTGCAAAATATTTATGAAAGTGAAAATCATACTCTGTACATCTTTCGAAGTCATCGACGAATAGCCAGCATCCTTCAAACTGTCGCGAACTTCCTCGGGAGTTTTACCGCCCGTGGCTGTCGCATTGGCAGAAATATACTTTTGATAAGCATCAGTTCCGGCAGTACTGAAGTCCGTTAATTCCTTAGCATCGCTCGAATCGATATACAGATTTGGCCGGCTAGCCATCTGGTCTGGCGATTTCTTGACAACCGCTACAATTTTGAATTGCTTATTTAGCGTCTTACCGCCAAGAAGCTCTTTGACACCCTCTTCGCCCTTCTCAATATACACCTTTTGAATTGTCTCAGTATCAGCCTGTTGCGGCTGCTGGTTAACTGTAATTGTTAACATCGAACCAACCATTTCTGACGCCGTTTTGCCCAGTTTCTCAGTGTAGCTCTCTGGTATAATTGCCTCGCCTGGCGCTAGCTTTGTTCCCGACTTAATCTCGCGGCCAGCTGCAGATTCTAACTGCAGGGTATTATCGCGCATCATAACTTGGGCTACATATTTCTTATCGCTCTTCATGCTAAATGCTACATATTTTGGCTGCAACTGATAGTTCGGCTCAACATTTTTAAGATCTTTGCGCTGGCGCAATTTTTCAATATCACTCTGAGTAAGCGTGTCATACTCTTGGCCATAATACGACGCCGCATTAGGATTATATTCAGTTAATTCGCTTCTACCGCCTACCGCTGATCCAGCAGTAGTAACCCGCTTGTCCTTAGAAATAATTAGGCCGTTCGGATCAATATTACTGCTGATTATCCGATCAACGTACTGCCTAGCACCCTCACTAACCATCAGGCTAGCCATAATCGCGAAGCCGCCTACAGCAATAGCTACACTTGTTAAGATTGTCCGCATTTTGGCGCGGCGCAAATTACGGCCGGCTCTAGTAACGATATCAGTAGTTTTCATTATTTTTCCTCCTCTGTAAGCTTGCTAGTCGACTTATTTTTAGCAGCTGATTTCTTGGCAATAGAGTCCGATTCGATTTTACCATCTTTGATATGAATCACCCGCTGACATTTTTGCGCTAAGTCTTCATCGTGAGTCACAATAATCAACGTAGCGTTGTTTTCTTTACAATAATTAAACAACAAATCCTCAATCACTTTTGAAGTTGCCGAGTCAAGATTACCAGTCGGCTCATCAGCAAATAAGATTTGCGGGCGGCCCACAATCGCCCGAGCAATCGCCAAACGCTGTTTTTGCCCGCCTGAAAGGTCTTTGGCACGCGACTTAATCTTATCGCCCAAGTCAACCGCTTCCAGCGCTTCAATGATCCGTTTCTTGCGGCCGATTCTCGCCACACCTGCCGTCTCTAACGCCAAACTGACATTATCGTAACAGCTCTCGCCGCCTTCGACGAAGAAACTCTGGAAGATAAAACTCATCTTCTGCGCCCGGAATTTGTCAGTAGCCCGCGGCCTCAACCGCAAAATGTCTTCGCCGTCAATTAGCACCTTGCCCTTTTGCGGCTTGTCTAGCCCGGAAATCGCATGCATCAGCGTCGATTTGCCACTACCGGACTTACCTAAAATAGCCACGCTCGAGCCCTCTTCAATATTCAAGCTAACATCATCCAGCGCCGTAAAAGCATTCTTCTTTTTGCCGTATATTTTGGTAATATGTTTGACCTCAATCATTGCACTCTTTCTTTATTAATTTATATTGCCGTTATCGCGCCAGTCATAAGCAATAACATAATTATCACACCCAAACCGATGCGGTACCGGATAAACAACGAAAAGTCATTGCGGGCGACAAATTTCAACAGCCAAGCAATCGACCAATAACCAACCGCAAAAGCCACTGCTGTCGCCAAAATTGTTGGCACCCAGCCGACGCCGCCGCCAATGTATTTGTAAGCGGTCATCGCCTCTAGCAAACCTGCCGCCACCAAGGCTGGAATACCCAGGAAGAAGCTTAATTTCGTCACCGTTACCCGATCAAAACCGCGGAATAGCCCCACCGAAATCGTCGCCCCTGAACGCGACACGCCTGGAATCAGCGCCAAGCACTGACCCAAGCCAATCGCCAGTGTATCCCGCCAAGTCGTCTGCCGCTCGCCACGCCGCACAGCGCTGCATTTGTCGGCCAGCCACATCACCAGGCTCCAGCCAATCAATGCAAAAGCCACAAACCATAAACTGCGCAGCACTGTCTCGACCTCATTTTTGAGAGCATAGCCGATAGCCGCAATCGGCAGCGATCCAATAATAATTGCCCAGCCATATTTGTAATCAAACTGCCGCCGCGCCCGTTTCCACCACAAACCGCGCCACCAGGCACTCATCACCCGCCAAATATCATCTCGGAAATAAATTATCGCTGCAGCGATAGCGCCAATTTGAATAATAGCCGTAAAAGCCGTCAAACTCGGGTCGTTGATCCGCATGCCCATCAACTTCTCGACAATTGTCAAATGCCCAGTCGACGACACCGGCAAAAACTCGGTCACCCCCTCGACGATACCCAATATAATAGCCTGCCACCATTCCATAATATTTAATAGTATAGCATCTGCAGCCGCCTCAGCAAAAATCTCAGCTATTTTACCCATTTTACGCTAAAAATATTGACATAAGCGTCATTTTTTGCTATAAGTTATATAGATAGAAAGTCAGACAAAAATAAAAAGGAATAACAAAATGTGGCGAGAAGGAATGCCAAGAGCAACAGGTACAGTCGGACACGAAGGTCCTGGACGGTCACCAACACAAGAAGAGGTAGACAAGTTCATAGCCCAGGTAGAGGGGTTCACCAGAGAAGCTGCCGAGTCTGAACAGTCGCCTACACAAGAACAATTAGATAGCGTCGTGGCTGAGGCGGAACAAATCACCGCAGAAGCCGCCGCCGAATACGAAGGCGTCGAGCCCGGCCAAGAAAGCGCCGAGGATGCTGCTGAAGTACAAGCTAACGAGACACTGCGCACTGACGCTGAAATTCTAGGCAATCGCTACCCAGTTAGTCAAATGATAAAAGGCGCTGGTAATACACTACAATGGGGCAAGGAAAGAGCTGCAGCAGCTTGGAATAATGCCATGGAGCAGCCAGGCCTCTTGATGGATAAGTTTATGCACGGCCTAGCCCAAAGCTCGTATGACCGGCGCAAGGCAAAGCTTGACGAGGTTGCTCATCTCAGCGACAATCACCCGCTTAAAAAATTCCGTATGAGGAAGCTTCAAAAAGCTGAGGCTCGCCTGAACAAACGCAAAGCAAATCTCGAAATACGACAGAATCGGATGACTGGGCGCGTAGAAGCCGTCAAAAACGCCTATGAAGCACGCCGCGAAGCTACTATTGCTGAACTATCAAAACGTCGAGATGAGGCTCTTGCTCGCAAAGAAACTCGTAGAAAATTACGCGAACAAGGTGCAGGCTGGCTTGAGGCTCGTAAAGCTGCCAAAGAACACGTCAACTCTATACCAGAAAATCAACGCCGCCGCATCGCTAGCGCCCTTCTGAACGCCGTCGAAGCCAACAAAAACTCGCAAGATGCTAGCTGGCAAGCACGATACGCTGAGCGAGCTTCTGCTGACGCGCAAAATCGAGTTGAATCAATTGGCGGACAGCTTCAGCAGACCAGAACCGAGCTAAATAGTATGCGCCAGCAAGCTGGAGAAATCGCCAACATGGAGTCAGACCTGGTTTCGGTCAGAGAGAATGCGGCTGAACTTCAAGAAAAAGCCGACTCGCTATCCGATGATAGCGCCAACAAATTTGCAGCAATGTACGAAGCCGTCAAGGCTCAGCAACAACAAGAAAATATGGAGAAAGCAATCGCCGATTACCATAAACGTTTAGCCGAACTGCAGCGACAGGAGACGCAACTTGCGCAGTCGCTGATTCAAGCTCAAAAAGACGTCGAAAATACCGGTAAAGCCCTTGAAGCCAGCGCGCAAAACGAGATTGCTGCAAAGAAGAAAGCCGAAGCAACCCAGCAAGCTAGAGACCGTAGCGTCGAAAATACCTTTGTCTAAGTTAAAACAGAAAAAGAAAGGATAACATCATGCCAATTTTAAGCCGTAGTCTCCTCGCAGATTTAGGAATCAATCTATCAGACGAAGATTTCCAATCGCTTGCCGACCATTTTGACTCGACGTTAGAGGAACGCGTCATCAACGAAATAGTCCTCGAGCTATCGCCAGAGCAAGCCGAAGAACTATCACACATGCAAGAAGCCAGTGACGACCAAATCGTCGATTGGGTACGCGCCAATGTACCAGACTTTGCAGATATTGTGTCTGATGAAATCGATATCTTGCTCGGCGAACTAGCTGAAGATAGCGAGAAAATGGCCGCCTAAGCCAAGATACCGATAGTATCGATAACTCAAAAGCTATAACTTCACTTCTGGATAAATCGCCCGCGTCGTCTCGTCAATCTCGCTTCTTAGCTGTGGAAATGGCACGCCCTCGCGGGCAGTTACACCTTCAAAAATCCAAAATACCCGCTCAGAGTAACCCCAACCGCAAGCTGGCGGCATACCGTATTCCAGCATCTCCACAAAGTCGATATCCAGCATCATCGCCTCGTCATCGCCCGCATCACGCATCTGTTGCTGCTCAACAAAGCGATTCAACTGATCAATCGGGTCATTCAGCTCAGAAAAACCGTTCCCCAGCTCCGACCCGGCAATAATCGGCTGGAAACGCTCCACCGTTTGCGGATTGTCGGGGTTGGTCTTGGACAGCGGACTGACGAACTTCGGCGTATTCACCAACCACACCGGCCCCGCCACATCTTTACGAATATTCTTCCATAATTTATCGATACTGCGCGGAATGGAATCGGTCTTCTCCACTTCCAAGCCATATTCTTTCAGCTTGGCAGCTACCTCTTCAATCGTTGTATTATACACATCAATTCCATAGTGTTTGTCGATCACCTTGGCATAATCCCAAACTTCCCACTCGCCGCTCATATCAACATTAAATTTACCCAGCTGAAATTGCAGCGTGCCAAACGTCTTTTGAAGCACATCTTTATACATATCCTCCATGAAGCGCATGCCCTGCTTCCAGTCCCAGTACGCGGCGTACCACTCCATGGCGATGTGCTCTGGCAAGTGCTCGTCAGAATAGTTCTCATTGCGAAAACGCGGCCCGAGGTCATATACCTTTTCAAAGCCAGCGCCAACCAACCGCTTCAACGGCAACTCGTGAGAAATGCGCAAGTAAAACTGCTGGTCGTCCAGCGCGTCCATATGCGTCACAAATGGATTAGCGTCAGCGCCGCCAGTGGTGTGTTCCAATACCGGCACATTCACCTCAGTAAACCCATGACTGTTTAGATAATCACGCGTCGCCTGCCAGAACTTGCTGCGGCGAATAAACCGCTGACGCACCTCTGGATTGACGTTCATATCAACGTAGCGGCGGCGAAACCGCTCTTCTTTGTTCTCTAGTTTTTCGGGCATCGGCCTGAGCGATTTGGTCAGTAGCCTTAGCTCATGCACGCCAACCGACTTTTCGCCAGTCTGCGTCGTCGTCATCACTCCGCGCGCCTCGACAAAATCACCCGTATCCAAAAGCTTCAGCTGTTTCATGCCCAATACGCCGCGGCTAGCGTCCAAGTCCGCCACATTATCGCGCTGCAAATATAGCTGCACCTCACCGCTCCCGTCGCGCAGTTTGATGAACGCCAGCTTGCCAAAACTACGAATTGAAGTGATGCGCCCCGCCACAACCACTTCCCGGCCCGCCAGTTCATCATACCGCGCTAAAACCTCGCCGCAGCCATGCGTCCGCTCCGACCGCGCTGGATAAGGATCAACGCCTAGTTCTCGCAGGGTTTCTAATTTTCGCAAACGTTCGTTTCGATAATCTTGCAGTGTAGCCATAATTATTTATTATAGCACACCCCTGTTAGTAGCTACGAGATTGCTTTAATCACGTAGACGGTTTCGCCTTTGGGCGTGTTAATAGCGGCAGTATCGCCCACTACCTTATCAATTAGCGCCACGCCCAGCGGCGATTCATCACTAATCTTGCCATTCAGCGGATCGGCTTCAACCGGGCCAACAACCGTATATTCAAATATTTTACCGCCAGATTCAAGCGTCACTCTACTGCCCAAACTAACTTTGTGAGTGGTGCCGCCCTTAATATCCTCGGCGTTCTGCAAAATATCCTCAATCTCGGCAATACGCGTCTCGACTAGGCCTTGCTCTTCGCGCGCCTGATCATACTCGGCGTTCTCGCTCAGATCGCCATAACCGCGCGCTTCAGCGATTTTCTCGGCAATCTCGCCGCGGCGACCCTTCAAGGCAGCTAGCTCTTCTTCAAGCTCTTTTCTTCCATCCTCGGTGATCTGATATGCTTTTTTCATGAGTTTTACTCCTTTCGTTATACCGCCCGAAACTTTCTCTGTCTAGAGAAACCCCAGCCCTCCAATACAAAATACTCAGATTAGTTCAGTGTAGCAAGCAACTCATCTGCCGTCAAGAGTCGTTGTTCGCCAGTCTGACGCGTTGACACCTCCCATTTACCATCATCAAGCAAGCGATCGCTGACTGTCACCCGATACGGAATGCCCAGCAGTTCGGCATCAGCAAATTTAACCCCTGGACGCTCGTCGCGATCGTCATAGATAGTTTCGATTCCGGCAGATTGCAACTTCTGGTAGAGTTCGTCAGCTGTAGCGCGCGACTGGCTGCCAATTTGCACCAGATATACTTTGGCGGGCGCAATATTCTCCGGCCAAACCAGCCCCTTGTCATCAGCAAATTTCTCAACAATCACGCCCATCACCCGGGTGATACCGATACCGTAGCTACCCATATAAGCATACTGCTCTACACCCTCAGCGTCAGTAAAGACCAAGCGCATTTCCTCGGACTTTTGCGTACCGAAGTTAAAGATATTGCCCACCTCGGCAGTTTTGACCCGTTCTAGCTCGCTGCGATTAATGCCTAGCTCCTTGACGGCTTCATCCAAAACCTCTTCGTTCACAGCAATATTTTTGCCGCGGTGCAGATAAATATAATCCTCGCCAGCGTCACAAATCGTCTGAAATTCGTGGCTAAATTTAGTGAAAGCTCCGCCCGAGGCAAACGTCACATACGTCTCATCGCCGATACCAAAGCGGTCGTAGCAGCGCTTGTAAGCCTCGATCGCGGCGTTATAATACTTATCCAAGTCTTCTTTGCTGGCATGTACCGAGTACATATCTTTCATAACAAACTCGCGGCCGCGCATGATACCGCTTTTGGCGCGCAGCTCGTTGCGCAGCTTGTTCTGGAACTGGTAAACGCTAATTGGCAAATCCTTATAGCTCTTCAGGTAGCCGCGCAGCAGTTCGACAATCGGCTCTTCGTGCGTCCAGCCAAAGCCGACATCAGTGCCGTCTTGCAGTTTCGATTTGAACCAAACATCGACCAACTCGTCGCTCCAGCGGCCAGTCTCTTGCCATAATTCCTTGCGCTGCAGTGTGCTCATCACCAATTCTTGGCTGTCAATTTTATTCATCTCTTCGCGGACAATTTGCTTGATATTCTCAACCACTTTTAGTCCCAGTGGCAAGTATGAATAAACGCCCGCCATCGTTTTATGCACGTAGCCAGCGCGAATCAGCAGCTGGGCGTTACGCGCCACTTCGTCAGCTGGCGCCTGCTTGATAGTTCGAGTAAAATTCTTACTTAGTCTCATAATATCCTCATTTTACCGTGAATCACGCATATCAACAAATTACCAAAACGCTGCCGCAACATAAACCGCATAAAAAGCCACGCTATTTTTGATTGCGTGCAGCAAAAAGCCAGACCAAATCGATCCGGTATATTCGCGCAACGTACAAAGCACCAAACTCAGCGCAAACGTATCAATACCAACATTCCACTGTCCATGCGCCACCCCAAAAAGCAAACTAACAAAAAATATGTTAGCTGCTACTGGCAGCTTCGCCGAACGCAGTTTGCCATACAGTATACCGCGAAAAATTAACTCCTCGCATAATGGCACCACTATCACCAGCACCACGAAAGCTATCGCTAGATCTAACGAAAACAGCCTGTCTGACACCCCAACATCCTGAGCTTGGTTTGGGTTAAACCCTGGTATAATGGCTTGTGCAACAAATGATAAGCTCACCGTCAAAGCAATGTAAGCTACCGCACCAACGATTGCCATACCGATATCGCGCCACTCAATCAACCGCTGCACACCAGCCTGTTTGGCTGATATTGCTTTTTTGATACGCCAAGCTACCGTGCAAACGGCGGCAATTGTCAAGACATGAACAAAACATTGCAAAATTAGATTAACCACTGATACATTAGCTTGCGCCAACCAACCCGTCCGCAATAGCAATCGCCCAACGCCAGCGACCGCATAAGCAGCCGCTACCATCGATACTGCCACCAGCAGCGTCCAGCCAATCCATGACAGTACCTGCCGCCGAGAAAAGCGAAGTTTATTCAGCTGCAGCTTACCCACCCGCCAGCGTTTCATTTGAATAGCTTCCCGACGTCAGAAATCGTTACTAATATTATCAATACTATCAAAACCAAGAAGCCAGTACCATGAATTTTTTCCTCGGTATCTTTGCGGAACGGTTTCTTTATTAAGCGGAACAAAGCCGTCACAAACCACCGCCCGCCATCAAGCGCCGGAATTGGCAAGATATTCATCACTGCCAGTGACAAAGCGATTAGTCCAGCAATCATTAAGACATAGCGGCCGCCAGCCTCGCCAGCCGCCGGAAACAACATGCCAAATATCGTCACTGGACCGCCAACACTATTGCCAACTGTTGCTAATTTTTGATTAGCCTGCTGCTGCGCCTGGTCGTTCGGCACGATTTTCATAGCCAGCCCTGTCAAGCCGTCATAAACAACTTGCCCAAGCCCTTGAATAGTTATCCCAGTCAATTGAGTAGTCAGCCCTACGCCGACAATTGGCGCCGACCAAGTCGAATGCATCAAAATTTCTTGTGACAAGCTAGCGCCCAGATAACCGCGCTTGTCATCATTGCTAGACCGCAATGTTACAGGCAGCACTGCCTCTCGGCCGTTTCGCGAGTAGCGAATCTTGACTGTTTTGCCTTTGTCGCGAGCTAATCTCTTGGTCAGCTCATCTGGAGTTTTAATATTATCGTCGTCAACCGACAGAATATCGTCGCCAGTTTTTAATCCGCTTTTTTGTGCCGGCAAGTCGTTCTCGACACCGGCTATCTTGACTTCTTTGCCTGAAGTTGTCGTGTCGCTAGCCACGGTGAATTGATTAGCGACAAGCGGCGGCATACCCCACCACGCCAAAATCGTAAATATCAACACCGCACTCAGCCAGTTCACTACTACGCCAGCCAGCAAGATTTGTGTTTTTTGCCAAAATGTTGCTGCGCCGTAATCGCCAGGCTGCTTATCATCGTCGTGCTCGCCTTGCAGCTTAACGAAACCGCCTAGCGGCAGCCAGTTAATACTGTAATCGACATTTTTGCCCAAAAAACTTTTCTTGACCTTCTTCTTATAGGCTGCCGGCGGGAAGCCAATACCAAACTCTTCAACGCGCACGCCGTAACGCCGCGCCACCAAAGCATGACCCAACTCGTGCGTCACCACTAAAATAGTCAACACAATTATACCGACAATGATACCAAAAACTAAACTCATTTCACCCTCCAAACCGCCGCGAACGTTTCGCGTACTCATTTAGTATAGCGGTTATGTCGCGTTTTGTCATATCTGGCCACGATTTCTTAACAAAAATTAGCTCGCTATAAGCACTGCGCCACAGCATAAAATTACTTAACCGCTGTTCGCCGCTGGTGCGCACTATCAAGTCGCATGGCGGCACGTCTGGCGTATACAAAAATTGCTCAAAGATTTGCGCTGTTACTTTTTTGTGTGCAGAAAGCGTTTTGCGCAAGGTATTGACTGCATCTATAATTTCCTGGTGCCCGCCATAATTAAACGACAAAATTGCCGTGCCGTGCGTCAAATCTTTGGTGGCCGCTTCAGCTTCGTCAATCGCTTTTTTGACTCGGCGGCTGAGGCGCACGCGCGTCCCCGCCACCCTTAACCGTATGCCGTGTTCAACGAAAATATGTAAATCGCGCGTCAACATTTGCACCACCAAATCCATCAGATGCTTAATCTCCGGGCCGCTACGATGCCAGTTCTCTGTACTAAAAATATACGCGCTAACATATGGCACGCCGCGATCGATAGTATCGATGATAATTTCGCGCAACTTTTCATAACCAGCGCTATGCCCTTCTTGCGCCGATAAACCCTGAGCTTTTGCCCAGCGGCGATTGCCGTCGACAATGAAGCCGACGTGCGTTGGCAACACTCTTTCACTCATTAGATTGTTAAGATATCCTTTTCTTTGTCCTTGAAAGCACTCTCTAGTTTGCACTGGAATTCATTCATCAAGCGATCAAATTCTTTTTCGATCATTTTAAGATCGTCCTCGCTCAGCTCTTTAGCTTCCTTCATTTTTTTGGCGTCCTTGATACCGTCTTGGCGAATGTTGCGCAAAGCGATTCGCGCTTCTTCTAATTTTTCTGACGCTTGACGAACCAGCTGCTTGCGGCGCTCCTCAGTCAAGGCTGGTACTGGCACGCGCACTACCCGGCCATCGTCGCTCGGATTAAAACCAAGGCTCTGATCGTTACGAATCGCCGCCGCGATATTTTGCAAATTACTCGGGTCAAAAGGTGTCACGAGCAACATTTGCGCCTCGGGAGCTGTCACGTTGGCCACCTGATTGAGCGGCATAGTAGCTCCGTAAGCCTCAACTATCACACCCGCTAACATACCTGGATGCGCCCGGCCTGTGCGAATCTTGCGCAGCTCCTCGCCAAAGTGCTCAAATGCGCCTGTCATTTTTGCTTCATATTCATCTGTACTAAACATATATTCTCCTTTACTTTATTGTACCATTAAACGCTAATTTATCTGCGCCACTCCTAGCAAACTAGCCCGCCGGTCAAATCCTTGACGCAAGCGATACGCTTGGCGAAAATCTGACGAACCTTCGACTTCTTGATAGGCATTTTCATCAAAAATCAGCCACACGTCTAGCGGATAGTGCGGCCGTTCGGCTACCCGTGGCATCACTGTATGATACAAGCGGAAAAACGCATCAGTCGTGTGATATGGCATATATGGCACGAATGCTCGCCCCAAAACCTCCGGCTCGCTGCCATCCCGGTTTAGCGGCAAGCCACCAGTCTCGCGAATACGTTTAATAAACGCCGCCCGCCCTATCTCGTTGGTAAATTTGCGCGACTGCAGCCCGCAAACGATAATTTCTTGATACATGAAACGATGCAAAAACACTACATCCACATAGCGCGAAATCTCGTAAGTCTTGGTGCGATTCGGCCCCATACCAACGAAAGGATTGTCGGCAAAATCATATCTATAAGCTGGAATATCAATATGAATAATTCCGTCCGTATCTTCGCTTAGCTGGTCTCGCAAAGCAATCAGCTGATCGTCAAGATCCTTGCTATCAATCCGCTCGTGGTCTTGAAAAACCTCGCTCTCGGGCCGCAAATCAATATCATCCAGCTCACTCGCACGCTCGCGCTCGCCGCCGCTTGGCTTTTCGCGGTTGCTATAAAAGTCAAAACTACCAGATTCAAAATTGCGCATCTACATTCCGCCGTTGATTGCTCATGCTTTTATCATACCAAAATAACCGCCATATTTCAGCGGTCATATTGGTTGTGCAAGACGTAGGTTTATTCGCCGCCAAGCTCGATACGCTTGAATTGGCTAACACGCACATTCTCGCCGCGCAGCGCTACTTGCTCTTTGATCAGCTCGCCAACAGTTTTGCTATCGTCAAGTACGAAGGCTTGCTCGGATAGGACTTGTTCGGCAAAATACTTGTTGAGTTGTCCTTCGACAATTTGCTCGCGCATATTCTCTGGCTTATCTTGCAAACTGTCGCTTGCCAAAAACTCCTGCTTTTTCGCTTCGTAAACTTCGCTCGGAATATCCTCGACCGTTGCGTACTTTGGTGCCATCGCTGCGATCTGCATGGCAATTTGGTGCGCAAACTCCTTGAATTCTGGCAAGCGCGCTACGAAATCTGTTTCACAGTTGACCTCGACAACCACGCCGATACGGCCCGAATGCACGTAGCTCTCGATCAGACCTTCGCGCGTCTCGCGGTCGCCTTTTTTCTCGGCCTTAGTCAAGCCTTTCTTACGCAGTGCCTCAAGAGCTTTATCGAAGTCGCCCTCGGCTTCAACTAGCGCCTTCTTAGCATCGGTCAGACCAATACCGCTTAATTCTTTCAGCTTTTTAATGTCTTCAATTGATACGCCCATCCTATTTCTCCTCTTTTTTAGTCTTGCCTTCGTTCACTGCTGCTACAAAGTAGTCTAGCAACAATTGCAAACCTTTGATCGCGTCGTCGTTGCCTGGTATTGGATATTCAACTTTGCTCGGGTCGGCATTAGTATCAGCAATTGCCACCACTGGGATACCGAGATTTTCTGCTTCAGCAATAGCATTTTTATCAACCAGCATATCGAGCACGATTAAAGCGCCAGGCTTACCATTTAATTCTTTGATACCGCCGTATTTAAAGTTCAAACTATCGATTTCTTCTTGGTAGCGCTGAACTTCTAGCTTATTATAGCGCTTCTCGAGATCACCGTTGTCCATGCGGCGCTCTAGATCGCGCAGCTTCTTGATCTGCGCATTAGTAGTAGTGACATTGGTTAGCATACCGCCAATCCAGCGATTCACCACAAACGGCTGGCCAGCCGACTCGGCAGCTGCCTTGACAATATCTTTGGCCTGCTTTTTGGTACCAACAAACAAAACTTTTTTACCGCTCGCGACCGTCTTGGTAATAAACGGTAAGGCTTTGTCTAGCGCCTCAACTGTCTTCGCTAAATCAATAATATGGCTATCCTGGCGTTTTGAGTGAATATACGGCGCCATCTTCGGGTGCCAGCGGCTAGCTTTGTGCCCAAAATGAACACCAGCTTCAAACAAAGCTTTCATGTCTACTTCTACAGACATCAATTTACTCCTTTTCCTCGCCCGCTGCTTTTGGAGCTACAACGGGCTGTGTCGTTAAAATTACTACTATAGTAGTATAACATTACACAAGGTTAATGTAAAGCTATCTTTACATTAAACTGACTTTACTAATGTCGCTTATTTTTGTTATGCTTATAATCATGAAAGAGCGTTTTCGCAAGATTTCTTCGCGCGCCTCAACGCTAGCTGGTTCGGCTGGCGTGTTTATCCTAGCAGCCGCTTCAATAGCTGTTTGGTTTATCACCGGGCCAATTTTCAACTTCTCTGACACCTGGCAGTTAGTTATCAACACTGGTACGACGATTGTCACTTTTTTGATGGTGTTCTTGATCCAAAATACTCAAAACCGCGATAGTCGTGCTATTCAGCTTAAGCTTGATGAACTAATCCGCTCCACCAAGGGCGCCCGCATGCGCTATGTCGGATTAGAAGACTTCAGCGACGAAGATTTAGCCGACATCGAGGAAGAAATTCGCGCCATCACCCAGCTGCCAGCTTCGCAGCGCGCGCTACGTAAACTTCACGACAAAATCAGCAGCGAAAAGGAACGTCGTAGCAACGAAAAGCGCCGCAAAACTCATTTTTGACAGACAGATAGATTTTTGTTAAAATACTACAGTTATGAAAAGCAGTATTCACCCACAGGACTATCGCCTGGTCGTATTTAGCGACGAACAAGCAGGCTTCGCGTTCTTGACTCGCTCAACAGCGCAATCTACCGAAACAATCAAGTGGAAAGACGGCCAGACTTACCCGTTGGTCAAAGTCCACATTTCGAGTAAATCGCATCCGTTCTTCACTGGCGAAGAAAAGATCATCGACACCGAAGGCCGCGTTGACCGCTTCAAGGCCCGCCAAGCCGCCGCTAAAGCCCGCCGCGAGGCTCTCGTCAACAAAGCAAAAAAGGCTAACGCCGCCGCTGCCGCCAAGGCTCAGCAAGCTGCGGATGACAAAACCAGCGACAACAACGCCAAACCAGCCAAAACATCCAAAAAAGCCAAGAAACAGGTCGACAAGAAAAACTAGACGCCATCAATCACATAATAAAATATCGCTGATATCTGTCAGCGACATTTTATTTTTCTTGCCCGCCAGCTTCCTCATACCCAAATGCGTCTATCAGAATACGCTCCCTAATTCCACTATACGGCATGATAATTCGATTCCCAGCGGCGTCAGTTAGCGCAATAAACTGATTACCTTTAGAATCCTCACCTGCTCCAGGAAAAGTTATGGTCTCTTTAGTGTATAAACCTATTCCACGCGCTCGTCTTTCAATATCAGCAGGGTCGTTCAATTCATCGCCCCTAGACAACACTAACCCTACATTTGCAAGCGATCCCGTAGCTAGCACCTCAGAAAAACCAGCCGATTTCAACAATCTTTTACTATCAGCTGTCATACTGATCACATCTGGTACGGTTAACCCCATATCGCGGGCAACCGCACCGTAATATAGCGATCGTACAAAATCTATATCACCTTGCCCATCTTCATTCCCATCACCTTCTCCTAGGACCGTTTTTCTTAAATGACTCTCCAGGGCTGGATGTTGATAATTAGTTAATCTATTATCATCCGCTAAAAATACCATTACATCTAGACTATCTACCTCACCTTTAGCCCTAATATGTCCCCCGCCAACATTCACAACTTGCCACGGCTTTAGCGGCGGCAGACCTTCCGGTATTCTGTAAGTTTTAACGGGGGCAGCTACTGGCAATAAAGTTGTGCATAACAACTCGCTCGCAGCAGGCTCCGACGGGTTATCAATCGACCTACTCATCTTTCTATTATACCTTAAAACTCTTATTCCGCCAATATATGCTATAATTTTATAAGTTATGGCAAAGATTTCTCTCGATTTAGACGCCTTGAAAGCCGAACGCGCTCGCCTCGGCGATTTTTTAGCAAGTCCCGACGCTTACAGCTCGCCAGATTTTACTACCAAGAACAAACGTTTCGCCGAGCTAGAAACCATTATTACTACCGCTAGCGAACGCGATACTATCGAGAAACAGCTAGCGGAGGCAAAAAATCTAGCCCAGGGCAACGATGAATTAGCCGAACTAGCCAAAGCAGAGATTCCCGAGGACGAAGCTAAAATTGCCGAACTCGACGATAAGTTATTCATATTACTAACGCCCAAAGACCCGAACGACGAGAAAAACATCATCATCGAGATCCGCGCTGGCGCCGGTGGTGACGAAGCGTCGCTGTTCGCGGCGGAACTGTACCGTATGTATCTACGCTGGTGCGAAGCCAATGGCTATAAAACCGAGCTGATTAGCGAATCTGCCAACGATTCCGGCGGGTACAAAGAAGTCATTTTCATGGTCAAGGGCGACGCGCCATATGCCAAATTGAAATTTGAAGGCGGCGTCCACCGCGTCCAACGCGTCCCGGTCACTGAAAGCCAAGGCCGTATTCATACCAGCACCGCCACCGTCGCCGTCTTACCCGAAGCCGAAGAAACTGATGTTGAAATCAACCCGAACGACCTGCGCGTAGATATTTACCGCTCCAGCGGCCATGGCGGCCAGAGCGTCAACACCACCGACTCGGCGGTACGCATTACTCACCTGCCAACTGGCATCATAGTTACCAACCAAGACGAAAAGTCGCAGATCAAGAACCGCGAAAAAGCCATGAGTGTGCTGCGTTCGCGGCTGCTGCAGATGAAAATTGACGAAGAAAACGCCAAATTAAGCGCTGAACGGCGTTCGCTAGTCGGCACTGGCGACCGCTCAGAGAAGATTCGCACCTATAACTTCCCGCAAGACCGCATCACCGACCACCGTATCCGTTATAGCCGCAGCAATATCCCTGCCGCCATGAACGGAGACATCAACGATTTGATTGAACAGCTGCAAGCTTACGAACGAGAGTTAAAAGCGCAAAACGCTGACCAGCAATAATCTATCGCCCGCCTCGCCCCTGATCATATTAATTTAGTTTGACCGCTACAAACTTGCATTTTATACTATTCGTATGAATATATCGGCATGGCTCGATCACGCAATCAAACAATTACGAGAAATTGGCGTCGATTCTGCCAGGTTGGACGCAGAACTTATCTTGGCTAATACGCTGCGGAAAAATCGCACCTACCTGCACGCTCACCCCGAAGACGACATCGACCCGCGGCGTGTTGATATTGCTAATGCTCGGCTGCGTCTGCGATTAGAACGCGTACCGCTTGCTTATATTTTAGGTTACCGCGATTTTTACGGCCGAAGATTTACAGTGTCGCCGCAGGTTTTAGTACCTCGTCCAGAGTCAGAAGCCATCATAGAGCTGCTAAAAGAACTTGGCGTTTCTGGCAAGCTATTAGATGTCGGTACTGGCAGCGGCTGCCTGGGCATTACCGCAAAATTAGAGATCCCGAAACTTAACGTAATTTTATCTGATATTAGCCAGCCAGCCTTACGCGTTGCCCGCCAAAACGCTGAAAAATTTCAAGCCGACGTCGCTCTGATAAAAAGCAATTTGTTGCGCGCCGTACCTGGTAAATTCGATATAATTATCGCTAATTTGCCATATGTCGACCGTTCGTGGCAGCGCTCGCCCGAGACTAACCATGAACCAGCATTAGCACTCTTCGCCAAAGACGAGGGATTGGCGCTAATCTACCAACTGATAGACCAGCTGCCAGCACACCTAAGTCCCGGCGCCCTAGTGTTTTTAGAAGCCGACCCGCGGCAGCACGGTGCAATAATAGCCTACGCTGGTTCGCGCCAACTGCGGCATAAGCTAACACGCGGCTTTATCGTCGTACTGCAAGCATAATTTACTATTCTTGATAGGCCGCTAGCGTCGCTTTGATATTTATCGTTTTACCGCTGCGCATCACCGTCAAATCAATAGTATCGCCCGGCTGATACTGCCCGAGAACGCTTGATAAATTACCTCGCGCACCCAATTCAGTACCATTAACCTTGGTAATGATATCCTTGTCTTGAATACCAGCTTTAGCGGCCGGGCTGTTAGCGGTAACACCAACATCTTCGCTGCGGCCGCCAGTCACGTACGCGCCATATTTTGATGGCAAACTATAATGCTTGGCTATTTCCGGCGTGATATCCGTGTAATTGACGCCCAGATACGCTCGCTGCACGCCTTTGCCAGCCAAAACTTGCTGGATTGTACCTTTTGCTGCGTTAATCGGAATCGAAAAGCCAATTCCTTCAGCATTCGAAGCTACCGCTGTATTAATACCGATAACCTGCCCGCTGTAGTTAATTAACGGCCCACCAGAATTGCCAGAATTAATAGCCGTATCGGTTTGCAGCATATCAGTCAGAGATTCCCGCGAGTTACCGCTGCTATCGCTCGCCGAGACCGCCCGGCCCTTACCAGAAATAATACCTTTAGAGACGGTGTTTTGGTACTGTCCTAGCGCATTACCGATAGCAATAACGTTCTGCCCAACTCGGGCCGTCGACGAGTCGCCTAGTGCTGCTGGTGTCAAGTTATTAACGTCTTTAATCTTTAAGTAAGCCAAATCATTCAACGGATCGGTACCAACTAGCGATACCGCATCGTAAGTCGACCCGTCCGAGGCTACAATCGTAACCGACTGCGCGCCTTCTACAACATGCTTATTAGTAAGAACGAAGCCATCTTTACTGATAATAATACCCGTACCGGCCGCCTGCACCTGGCGAGAACCGCCAAATAGCGATTGTGACTTAGTATTGGTGACTATCGACACCACGCTTGGCGAAACTTTATCAATAATATCAGAAACAGAAGCCTCCTTGCTATCAGCCGCCAGATTACCATCAACGAAAGTATTCAGAGAATTGCGGCCTCCTCGCATTAGCAGCGTACAAGTTATGCCGCCAGCCGCCAAAATAATCGCCGCAATCACGATAGAGATCGCTAACCAAACCGTCTTCTTCTGGCAAGGTTTAGTAACCGCAACAACCCGAGGCGGCAGCGGCTGCGAGTCTGACGATCGCGGCGTAGCATTTTCCTGCTTATTATTCATCAGAAACCTCCTCTATTCGATAATTTGATCATATCCATTATACTTACTATGCGCATATAGTCTTAAAGAATCCTTAAAAATCTGCTTAACGCCCTACAAAGCATCACTGCCGCTCAAAACCGCAAAGATATACGCCACAACCATCGTCATTGCCGTTAATAATATCGGCATTGCAATATCAGCGAAGCGAACTTCGCCGTGTTTATGATAGCTACGCGCTGTCCGCTCAGCCACGAAACCCATCAATACTGCAAATATAGCGAACTGCGATACCTTGATAGCAGCCAAACCCGGAATAGTATAAGCAATCATCCAATAATACGAGATCCAGCCGAGTTCAGCGCACACTGTTGCTGCTGCTATCGCGTAAAGATTAGTGCTGATTCCCTCGTAGCGGCTAGCTACATGTCGCGCTGACGCATAAGCAATCGCCCAAACAACTGCTACGAAATAAAACGAATCCCATGAATAAGCTGTCAACGACAGTGTCACTAGCCCCAAGAACAGCGCAGTACCAGCCTGAATAACCGCATACGTGTATTTTGAGCGCTGCTTGATAAATAGCAGCCAGACAATATGCAATACTGTTAGCCCCAGCTGAAGTATCATGTACCCGCCCGACAGCCAAATTAACAGCGCAAAACTAACGCCAACTATAATATCCACCAAATTAGACAAAACATTAGCCGCCCAAAAACGCGGCCTTACCGACAAAATCCGCCATTTGCCAAGCGCCACCAGCAGCAAAGCAAAAATTGGCGAATTAGTTACATAAATAGTTCCAAACACTGCCAGCGCCAGCAAAATATTAAGCGATGCATAAGCCAGCGAGCTTGCCTTAGAGCTATACTTATGCTTTTTTGTTGAACTCATACCGCTTAATTATACCACCTTAGTATTGTTTCTATAACCCGCCTACTCGCCAGCATTCGGCTTGACTGCTATGATAATAACGTAGTCTACCTCTGCATTATATTTGACGCCTGGCACGCTCTGTACCGCTTCTGGGGCAGCGCCGTAAAGCGACTGCAGTTTTACAGACGTAGCTGTCTTGGCGCGCGTTGAGACTTTATATATCTTGTTGCTAGAATATGAGCCGTTTTGCGGCGCATTACCGACAGTACTAACCGTCATGCCAAGCTCAGTTAATTTATCGGCTTGTTTTTGCGCCACACCTGATACGCCAGTAGCATTAAGTACAACGACGTTAGCATTTTCTTTAGTGATGTCTGTCGCATAGAGGTTTTTCTTGACGAAAGCTCGCAGCTGGCTGTAGTCATACGTTCCGGCCGTCGGTACCACCGAACTAGCGCCGCCGTACGTGCCAGTTGTCAAGATAGCCGGCTCGGCATCAATTAAGCTGACGCTTTTGATATTATCGCTTTTGATGTCGTGTACTAGCTCGACCAGCGTACGTACTTCGCTCTTTTCGAAATTAGTTCGTAAATTCTTGCCAATCGCGTCGATAATACCAGAAATTTTAGTAAAATCTGCCAGCGTGCCGGCACTCAAGGCCTTGTCGCGAATAGCAACCATAATCTTTTGCTGATTTTTTTCGCGGTCGAAATTAGACTGTTCGAAACCGTACGTTGGCGCTCGGTCACCGCGCGCCATCGCCAAATACAGCGCATGCTCGGCATCTAATTCTACTTCGCCGTTCGGATAGCTAATATAGTGGCCGCGCGGACAGCGCTGAGACTTCTCGGCAGACGTCGTACCGCACTTCCAGTCAAAATTACTATCCATCACACCATTCGGATTGCGGCTGTCGATGGTAATCTTGATACCGCCAAGCGCCCCCACCAAATCACGCATCACGCTATAATTCAGGTGAACCGAATATTGCACATCAATACCAAATATATTACCAACAAAAGCTCTGGTTGCCGTCTGACGCTCTTCCTCAGCGCTGTCGCTCGACCAATTATCGTTGACGCAGTTAAAATAAGCGTTAATCTTACCAGAATAACCCGCTTGGCAACTCTTACCATATTTGACGTATAAGTCTCGAGGCACGCTAATCATATAAGCATTCTTTTTGTTCTGGTCAACACTAAGGATCATCATCGAGTCGGTTAGATATCCCGCTTCGTGGCCAGCGTCGTCTTCTGAGGTGCCAAGTATCAAAATATTGCTGCGGCCATGAGCATCTTGCTTGAGCGGTTTCTTCTGTACAAAACCGAATATATCGCCCTTAAAAACAGCATTGCCCGCCATCAAAGCCCGTACTCCCAGGAAAATACCAATACCAAGTACAATAACAGTTATTGCGATTGCCGCACGCTTGGCGATTTTTTTCCAATCGCGCTTTTTTTGGCCATTTTTTGGCGAGCCTTTGCCAGAATGTTTGGATGGAGATAAATCAAGATTATTACTAATCTCGCGCAAAGACTCATCAATATCGCTGCGAACACCTCTATTTGGCGCCGAAGTAATCGGCCGCGGCGGCAATTGCTGCTGGCGCCGTACAGACACAGTATGCCCCATATCGCCGAAATTAACCGCTGGTTTTTTCTGGCTATCAACAGGCGCTCTGCGCGCAGGAGTATTTCGCGGTACAAAACCGTCTATCGCTCGCTTCACCATATCTATGTACTATAAAGGATTTTAGCTAAAAAATAAATATCACGCTTATTGTTTCGTTGGTTTTTACAGCGTATAATACGTGTAATGGAAGCCAGCTATCTCACCCGCCATCCGCGTCTTCGAGATTTTCTAAGTTTTAGCGGATTTGTTATTGCAGTGCTGATTGGCACTTTGCTATTAAATGCTTACGTTTTTCGCAGTTTTTCCGTCTCTGGACACAGCATGGATAATACTCTCGCCGACGGCGACCGGTTAATTATTAACCGAATACCTGTAACCATGGCTCAGATACAAAATAAACCGTATTTGCCAGAACGTGGAAAGATTGTTGTTTTTGTTAATCCCGTCTATAAGCCTGGAGCGCCAGATCGCTATATCATCAAACGCGTAATTGCCTTCCCTGGCGAACGCGTCGTTGTCAAGGACGGCGTGCTAACGGTTTACAATAATAAATATCCCGAAGGCTTTCATCCAGACGATAGCACACGCAAGAACAACGTCGGTCCAAAATCGCCAACTAGCCACAGCGGCGAATGGACAGTACCAGAAGGCTCTATTTTCGTAGCGGGCGATAATCGAGTCGGCGACAACTCATTCGACTCGCGTAGCGGACTGGGCTTCATTCCGACTTATGATATTGTCGGACCAGTAGCTCTGAGAATCTTTCCACTAGGCAATATAGACTCGTTTTGAGTTTAAAATTAAGATTACAAGCTAGCAGCCTAAAAATTCAATTTGTAATTTTTACAACGTTAGATTAGTACAGTTCGGAGTTATTCACCCAACAACTTAGCAATTCGCTCGAAGTCTGCTTGATCTTTGAATGAAATAATAATCCGTCCGGCGCCTTTTCGAGTCTCTTTGACGGCGACTGGCGTTCCGAAACGCTTAGCAAAACACTCCTCTTCGCGAATAAATCTCGAGCTGCGGACGGCTTTTCTACCTTTAGTCGATACTGTGCCATGCAACTTCTTATAATTCGAGACATAGCGTTCAATCGTCCGCGCGCTCCATTTTTCTTTTATAATTATCGGGACAACCCGCAAAATTTCTTCTTCCGGCAAGCTCGTCAGCGACCGCGCCTGGCCTTCGCTTAGTTCGCCGCGCGCTACTACATCGCGCACCGCCCCCGGCAAGCGCAACAAACGCATAGTATTAGCAATCGCCGCTGACGTTTTACCGACACGCTTGCCAATATCATCTAAAGTCAGATTAAATTGATCGCGCAATTTCAAATACGCTGTCGCTGTCTCTAGCGGATTAAGGTCGCGGCGCTGAATATTCTCGATCAGAGACAGTTCTAACCGGTGCTGGCCCGATAGCGTCCGCACCAGCGCTGGAATCCGATCGAGCTTCGCTAGCTTAGAAGCCCGGAAACGGCGTTCGCCAGCCACAATCATATAGCCGTCGCCATGCGGCCGCACCACTACTGGCTGCAATACGCCATGCTCCTTGATCGATTTACTCAATTCAACCAACGCATCGTCATCAAATTCGCGGCGCGGCTGATCTGGATCGGGCATAATTGACGCTAATTTAATATAGCGCAAATCGCTAACGCGTTCGTCTTGCTCGGCTGTCGGATCGAACGATTCGTCTAGCAGCTCTGTCGGAATAAGCGAGTCAAATCCTCGCCCTAGACCCTTTTTAGCCGGCACGCTCAATCACCTCCTTGGCTAGCGCTTTATAAGCGCGAGCGCCTTTACTAAACCTATCATACGCGCCAATTGGCAAGCCGTGGCTCGGTGCCTCAGCCAAGCGGACATTGCGCGGAATCTTCGTTTTGAACACTTTAGCTGGAAAATGCTTAGAAATCTCGTCTAACACTTGCGTCGACAGCGACGTGCGGTTATCAACCATTGTCGGCAACACACCTACCAAATCAAGCGTTGGATTGAGATTTTTGCGCACTAATTTCATCGTTTCCAGCAGCTGGCCTAGACCCTCTAATGCATAGAATTCTGCTTGTACCGGCAGCAAAACATACTGAGCGGCAATTAATGCATTAACTGTCAACAAGCTCAAACTCGGCGGACAATCAATGATAATGTAGTCGTACTCTATGGTGCAAGCCTTGATAGCATATTTCAGGCGGCTGAAACGATAATCAGTCTGAGCCAGCTCTACTTCAGTATTAGCTAAGGTTGGCACAGCAGGCACCAACGACAGGTTATCAAACTCGGTTGGGATTGTTACTTCTACTAATTTTTTACGGCCGAGAATAGCATCAGCAATAGTTAATTCTAAGCTCTGCTTATCAATACCTAAGCCGCTAGTTGCGTTGCCCTGCGGATCGAAATCAATCAATAGAGTCCGCTTGCCCATCTTCGCCAGATAGTAAGCCAGATTGATTGACGTTGTTGTCTTGCCAACGCCGCCTTTCTGATTGGTAACTGTTATGATAGATGCCACTGTTTATCTGCCCTCTCTGCTTACGTTTAATTATACCACAAACATCTAGTAAATATGAAATTGCCCTGCTTCAAAGAACAGGGCAATTTATCAAGTTTGTATCTACTATTTAATCGACGTAATCTCGATTCGGCTATATTTTTGACGATGGCCGTTTTCTTTGTGAACGCGTTTTTTAGCTTTATAGCGGATGACGCGGATTTTATCGCCTTTGACCTCCGCCTCAACAACTTTCGCTTTTACCACCGCGCCTTTTACCGTTGGCGTGCCAACTTTTGTTTTATCACCATCAATCACTAAAAGTGCGTCGAGAGTGAGTTCTTTTGTGCCTTCAGGGAGGAGATCCACCAAGAGGGACTCTTTTTCGCTGACAATGTATTGCTTGCCAGAGATTTTTACGACTGCTTTCATTTCGTTCCTTAAAATATATTTACTATCAGTGACCAATTATAACAGAGATGGACGATACATGCAACTAGTTTTTCTCTAACTCGGCCATGGCGTTATTAGCACGCAGCCAACCGCTGGGCGAACCGCATTCCATGTAGTCACCCTTGGCCTCGCCCACCGCGATGATACCGCCGCCCGCAATGTACGCGTTGATGGCGTCAGTCAGCTCAAACTCGCCGCGCTGCGGATTGGCGGGCAATGTACGCGCCAGCTCGAAAATCTCTTTATTAAGAACGTAAAAGCTTGAATTGCTGAGGTTACTCGGCGCTTCTTCCAGCTTCGGCTTCTCAATGATGCGGACAAAATTACCCTGCTGGTCGGTTTCGATAATGCCCGTCTGTGGGATAAGTGCCTCCTCAACAGGGTTACCCAGCAAACCAGCAGATAAACCGCGCGCCTCCACCAGTTCCGCCAGATCAGCCGCATTTGAACCGCCGTCAATACGCCAGAAAAATTGATCGCCCATCACCACAAACGCCGACTCGCCTGGTTCGATAAACTCGCTAGCCAGCCCCACTGGGATACTCGTGCCGTAACCGCCCGTACCAGGCTGGGTTAAAAAATGTATTCGCACATCGCGCAGCGGCGCTACTAGAGATAATTTATCTTCTTTACCGGCACGCCGCAAATAATCGTTCAACTGGATATTTGACCGATAGTAGCTTTGCACCTGAGTACTTTGCTCGCCTACCACGAAATAAATATCCTTGACACCCGCCCGAATTATATCCTGCACGATATAATCAACCACTGGACGCGTCCCCACCGGCAGCATACACTTTTCGATTGATTTGGTAATCGGCAGCATCCGCGTACCCCAACCAGCAACTGGAATGATAGCTTTGGTGATAGTATTCATAGTTCTATCGTAACACTTAATTAACCTATGCAAAAATATAACCAAGAAACCCTGGAGAATTACAAGGATACGCTTCTGTTTACAATTTCGCAGCTTAATTAGCTTTTTTCAGATAGATTTCTACCGGTTTGCCGTCAACTTTAACGTCATATTTCTCCATATCGTCCGCCGCAGAGCCTAGCTTTACAGCCAGAGTCTCGGCCTTGATGGTATCAGCAAATACATCGACAGCCTGAGCGATTTCCGTGTCGCTACTAGTGATGCCAAGCTCAATCCGGTCGTCAACCTGCAAGCCAGCCTTTTTACGCGCGCTTTGCACGTGGCGAATGACTTCGCGCATCAGGCCTTCGCGTTTGAGTTCGGGCGTTAAGTGCTTACTAATTTCTACCCAGCTCTCTGGCTTGATCACGCCCTCAGTCACATCATAGTCCGCCAGATGCTCGTCTAGACTCTCAATCCAGCGAATTTCCTTGACATTTAACTCTTCGGCCATGATTTGTTCATAGTAGTCAGTCAGTTTTACGCCTGCATATGCCGCACATTGCAGCGGTTGGCGAACCTTGATCGACACCTGGTGCTCATCCTGCTTCATACGCAAACTAAGGCCGTTGTTGATCAATTCGCGTGTCCGGGACATATCGGCCAACACCTGATCATTGACTGCCCCAGCCGTGAGCCAATCCTTCAAGTGAATCGATTCATTATCGCCCGTCAAATTGCAATACAACTCCTCGGCCAAAAACGGCGTAAATGGTGCCAAAATGTAGCTCAGACGCACCAGCACGTAATGCAGCGTGCGGTAAGCATCGTTCTTATCGCCATCATCTTCCGACTTCCAGAAGCGGCGGCGGCTGCGACGAACGTACCAGTTGGAGGCGTCGTCGAGGAACGGTAAAATCGGACTCAGCGCATCGGGAATATTGTAGGCATCCATGTGACGCTCAACTTCTGCCACCAACTGATGCAGCCGACTGACGATCCAGATATCGAGCGGATTCGTCAACTCGCCCAGCGGATCTTTCAGTTCACCATCAAATTCCCAGCCATCAACCTCCGCGTACATAGTAAAGAAATCATACATATTCCAAATCATACTGAGCTTGCGTGCCACGTCACCAACGTCCTTATCGTGCAGAGCAAAGTCCTCACCATTGAGCAGCGGGCTGCTCAGCAGCAAGAAGCGTAAACTATCGGCACTAAACTTATCCATCAGCTCGTTCGGATCGGTAAAGTTGCCCAGGGACTTACTCATCTTGCGACCGTCATTACCCGCCACCACACCGGTGGTGATGACGTTGCTGTAGGCGTTTTTGTGCTGCGCACCTGCCTCGCCAAAGGCACCGATTTCTGCCAAAGCAACGTTGACGGCATGCACATAGTAGAACCATGCCCGCACCTGGCCGATGTACTCAACGATGAAGTCCGCCGGGTAATTCTGCTCAAACTTGGCCTGGTTTTCAAACGGATAATGCAGCTGCGCAAACGGCATGCTACCGCTCTCGAACCAGCAGTCCAATACCTTGTCGATGCGGGTAAATGTTTCGCCGTCAATTTCAAAGGTAATGTCATCCACCCACGGGCGGTGGTAATCATCCAGCTCCACGCCGCTCAGTTCCTTCAGCTCCGCGTACGAGCCAACCACCTTGACGGTGCCGCGGTCGCCCTTCCACACCGGTATAGCCGTTGCCCAAAAGCGATCGCGACTGAGGTTCCAATCCGGCGCTTGCTCGATGTTCTTAGCGAAGCGCCCGTGCTTCAAATGCTGCGGGAACCAATTGATATTTTCATTTTGCTCCAGCATCAGCGGCTTTTGCCCCTGGATGTCGAAGAACCAGCTTGGGATGGCCCGGTACATGATGCGCTGCTTGCTGCGCGGGTTGAACGGATACTCATGGCGAATGTACTCAATCTTCCACACCACGCCCTTTTCTTTCAGGTCTTTGGCGATGAATTTATTATTTTCCCACACCTCCAGGCCTTTGTAATTGGTATCGGTGTAGTAACCATTATCATCAATCACATGGAAAGGCGCGATACCATTGGCTTTACCAAGCTCAAAGTCATCCTCGCCATAGGCCGGCGCAATGTGCACGATACCCGTACCCGACTCGTGCGACACGAAATCCGCCGCGTAAATAGTGTGAATTTTATCATTCTGCGGCCAGGTCGAGCCGGTGTCGAGCGGCTGGTATTTCTTACCCACTAGCTCGCTACCCGGAAACTTCCGCAGTACGTCGTACTCAAGCGGCTGGTGCTTGTCGTCTTGCAAAGTGCGTTCCAGCGCCTCCTCGGCGATGATTAATTTCTCACCATCGACCAGCACTTCGCAGTACGTCATCTCGGGATTGACGGCCAGCATCAGGTTGGCTGGCAATGTCCATGGCGTGGTCGTCCAGGCGAGGACAGATACAGAATCTCGAGCCTCAACAAATGCTTCAATCGCCTGCTGGGTCACACCCGTCACAGGATGGCTCAACAGCTCTTCTGGCGTGCCCGTGGCGAAGCCTGCACCCTCATGCAATTTGAGTTTTTCAGCGTCCACACCAGTAACAATATAGATGGAGCATGCAACATTCGTTCCATTTTCATGCTTGACGGTCTGCAGCAATAGATTGTTCGAATTTACTTCAAGCTCAAGCTCCTCCTGAAGCTCACGGCGCAGCGTCTCAATTGGTGACTCACCCTCATGGCTCGTCCCGCCAAAGAGGCTCACCATACCTGGATTCGTGATACCTGGCTTATCATCTCGCTGCTGCGCAATGAGTTTGTCATTCGTATCCACCAACAAAGCACCGACATAGCTCCTCTCGCATTCGTCAAAGCCTGCTGGCTTTTGTGTATCAGCCAGCTTAAACTTCACATACACACTCGGGTCGGTCACCGTCTGGTAGGCGTCGTTGTCCATGGTTACTTCGGCCTTGCTGACAGGGGTGGCGAACTTGGTGTCATACATCAGCACCTTTTCGCCTTCGTAGATTTTGCCGGCTTCATACAGCCGCTTAAAGGCCCACCAGACGCTTTCCATAAAGTCCTTGTCCATAGTGCGGTAGGCGCCCTCAAAGTCCACCCAGCGGCCAATGCGGTCGATCACGCCCTGCCAGGTTTCGCTGTTGGCCACCATGCTCTCGCGCGCCTTGGTGATGTATTTTTCCAGGCTGATGGTTGGCAAAGGATTGCCGTCCTTATCCAGAGGCGCTGACTGGTCGCTATTCGTCACAATCTGCCGCCGATCCATAATATTCATCTGCTTTTCGACGAAGTTCTCTGCCGGCAGGCCATGACAATCCCAACCCCAGCGGCGCTCCACACGCTTGCCTTTCATCGTCCAGTAGCGCGGCACCGCATCCTTAACGATTGAGCTCAGTAACGTACCATGATGCGGTACGCCAGTAATAAACGGCGGCCCGTCATAAAAGACATAGGCATTATCCGCTGGCCGCTGCGCCACCGACTTTTCAAACGTCTGATTGTCCTTCCAGCGCTGCACCCAATCTTTTTCATATTCTGCCGCGCGGCGGCGTGTTCCGTGTTTGAATTTCATACTTTTCCTCCTTATTTACCTTATATTCACTGCTTTGTTTAAATTATTAATCAAGCTTTCCTATTCACTGTTCATCATTCTATTAGTTTCCTCATCGCAACAGTCACGATTGTATTGTTTGCTTTGAGATGAACGTCTGGTTTTTTGCCAAAATACTTTCGCATAATATCGCCCGCCTCCAGCGCCACGCTTTTCGCAAAATCCAGCCATTCTTGCTGCTGATTAGTCATGATTTACCTCTGTTTGCAACGATTTTGTCATTAACCGTAGCTTATATACCTGCGGATTAGGCTTGCCGAAGAGAAAATCATATGTATCGCTACCGCCTACCTGCTGATAACTGTAGCCTAGTTTCTCGTACAGTCTTTTCGCCGGCTCATTTGAGATTTCAACACCCAATCCAATCATAGAAAAACCTTGGCGGCGGGCTTCATTTTCTGCTGCCGCGATAAGCATAGTCGCCAAGCCTTGACGTCGATAATTCTCGTCAATTTCTAGCGCATTGATTTGCGGTAAACCCGGAAAATCCTTTTCAATGATAGAGGTTTCATCGCCCCAATCATGCCGCAAGGTCACCCGGCCGACATAGCGTCCACCCGCCTCTACCGCTAACACCACTGCCTTTTTCTGTTTACTTAGATCGCGCAGTTCCGCCTCATAATCATCAGAGATATACATCTCCTTTTTAAGGCAAGTAAATGAGCTGCTGTCGGGCGACACTACCTCAATAACAGGCGTATACCTATTAGGATTAAGCGAGCATTCGCCGTTGGTATCTTTAAGCAACTCTTGTTTGCTAGCTGGCACTAGTATTATTTCCTTTCAAAAAAATCACCTCTCTTGACTTCGAGAATCCGCTGGAGGTGTTTCAAACGGACGGTACCATCTCGATTCCAAAAGAAGTGATTCTTTTAGCTCTTTCTTATGCTATTTACGCAAGCTCACGGCGGGGTCTAATATCAGCTGATAAAAGCCAATTTCTTCCTGCAGGCTTCGCGGTTGATAGCCGCTCACTTCGCCGCGCTGCCACAACAGCCAGCACACGCGAAAACGCCCTACTCACATTCTACTACATAAAATTAAAATACGCTATATCTAGCGTAAGCACACTAAATATAGCGTTACCCCTAGCCAATCCAAACTAAATCATTTTACTTCCAAACCGCCCAAAACGCACTCGCCGCGCAGATAGATTGTCTTTTTAGCGGAAGATTTGGATACTGTTTTATCCTCGCTGCCGCCCAAAATGCCGTGAACTTCGTTTTTAACGATCACGTCGTCAGGCATATTGATGTTGACACCGCCGCAAAACGTAAAGACGTCGATGACCGCGCCGTCCTTAACTTTCGCTTGGCGCAAATCCAACTCCACGCCGCCGAATATCGCCGTTACTGAACCGCCAGTATAGTCACCTTTCACGCGCGACTCTTCGCCGTAAAAAATTGCAACTTTTTCATTATCACTACTGTCACTGGCTGATTTTTCATATTTCTTGCGATTTCCAGATCCAATACTAAACACCATCATCAGACCAACAGCAATCAGCACCACCGGCCAAAATATTTTCCAAACGCTAATATTAATTACACCGTAAGTGCCCAAGCCAATTGACACACCGATAGTCATTAGCAGTAATCCCCACACCCGCAGCGAGGCTTTGCGGGAGCTAAATATCGTCATCAGACCAGCCAAAATCAGACCGGCCGCCCAAACCGTTCCCCAGAACACGTGCCAGCTATCAAACTTGATAATCTCGAGATTCCTCAGTAACAGAACCCCGCCGAGCGCCGCAATGGTGATACCAAAGAAAGCCCTAACAAGAAAATTTTTCTTCATACCCCCATTATGACATATCAATCGCAGTTAGTAAAATCATCGCTTCCGGCGCTTTTTCACTAAGACAATCACCCGCCAAACCGCCGCAATAACCACGGCAATCGCTCCAATGATAATCGCCCAAGCACCAGGTGCCGGCCAGAAAAATAACTCTATTGGCTCAGCCTTTTTCGTCGTTAAATCAGCCGAATTTTTACTAACACCCCATTCGCCAGCCTTTTTATTGTAAGCAATTGAAAGCTCAGCGCGGTACTTACCGCCCCAGAACGGCTGCAAATTACTCTCGTAGCGGAACTGGCGGATCTGCTCGGCAATTGCCGCATACTCGCCGCCGTTTCGATAAACAACGTTGCCCAACATATCTCTGACCACCAACTTGACATCAACATCCGCTGAAACGTTGCCGGAATTTTTGATAGCAATGTTATACAGCTGCTTGCCGTTATTATCGACAGCGAATTTGTCAATTGTCACATCACGGTGAATATTACCAGGGATAGTAATCGCCATACGCACTGCTTGGCGCGTTTGCAGCTGGATACCGCCTTTCTTAGCAGCGGCTGGATCGGCTTTGCGCTGGATCACCAAACAGGCATTATGCTCGCCAACATCAGCCTTATTAGGCACGGTAACTGCGAAATCAACGTTCGTCGATGCGCCAGGCGCCAATGCCACATCGCTTTTTACTAGTTTTACCCAATTGCCAGCATCTTTCTTTTCCTCGACTTGCTGATTACACGTCATATCGCCAGTTGCTGTGACTGTGCCGTCGACGGCATACACTTCGATATCCGCTTGCTCGGCCAGCCCGTTAGTAATCGTCAATTGATCAGATTTACTAGCGCCGCGATTCAATTGATAAATAAAAATCGACTGTGTCCGCGGGTTGTTCGGGTCAGGATTCGCCGGACGGCTGCCAATTCCTGCTGCCAGAACCGACGACGGCCATAAAACGCCTGCCGCAACCGCCATTACCGCTAGCTTGCGCCAGCATGAAACTACACCCCGTATTCTCCTCATTAAAATCATATGATTTATTATACCAAGCCAAGACGCTCATGGCTATACCGACACCCGCTGACACTCCCAAAAAGCTAAACAATCCGTGTAAATGAAAACCAGACGCCCGAAAGAGCGCCCAATTTTCATTGATATAACTGCGCCAGATCTTAGATAGCGGCCACAGTTTGAGTCATCAGCAAAGTATAGGTACCTGCTGCTTGGCCAGCTGGAATAGCCTGGCTCAAACCGACACCCGTCACATAACCGCGCCAAACATCGTCAGAACCAGCCGCCGCGCTAATCAGCGTTACTGGAGAAGTGCCGGAAAATGCTGCTTGCGAACCCAGTGTAATACCCGTGGAAGCACCGATCATTGATGTCAGCGTTCCAGCAGCTGGATTAACCGTCAACTGTCCAGTCGTAGCATTACCGTTGTATTGATATGTATTGCTACCGCTCGTCCACTTTCCCGTACCAGGAGTTGTAGCGTTCAATGTTAGCGTCCAGCCATTATTAGCGCCGCCAGGGTTATCGACAGCGATGCGCTTATCATTAGCGCCAAATGTACCAGTCGTCGTCTGGGCAGAAGTCGACGCCGTAGTCGCATTCATGGCAAATGTTGGGTTTGTCACTACACTATCGCCAGTATCGCGAATGTCGGTGCTGAGCACGCCAGCATTAATCGTCTGGCTCAATTCTGACGTCGCTGTAGTCGCCGCGTAAACCGCTGTACCCGCCAAACCGACTACGCCAGCTACACCGACCGCCAAAGCTACGTTTGCTATTAGTTTTTTCATATCGTATCCTTTCTTTTACATTATTTTCGTTACTTCGTTGTCCATTACAGTGCTACTATCTACCCTCCTTCGCACCTCCGAACATCCGCTAATTTCCTATGGTTCATGACTGCCTCCTCGTCTGTTACGTATCAGCAGTATGAACGCAATAATAATCATTCCCAGCGCCGCCATCACCATAAGCCACATGTTTGCGCCAGTATTAGCCAAATCTTTACCAGGTTTTACATCTGTATTGGCTGCCGAAACAACTGGAACTGCTGGTGCTGGTGGAATTACTGGCGGCGTCGACGGCAAGATTCTCGGTGGAATAGTAATTGTAAAAGGTACCGCGTGATTAATTTGCAAAGCTGATCCATAGGCCTGCGTTGAGGAAGTGATATCGCCAAAATAAGTCTTACCATGCTCAAGCACCAGTGTCGAATCACCAGGGTGCGTATTCGGCCAATTCGACAAATCAAGCACCCAAGCATTGCCATTAACTGTCAATTCTGGATCAACACCCAAAACAAACGTCCGGCCAGCCAGCTCAACTGCCAACCGATGAACTCCAGTTATCGGATTAATAACCGTGTGTACCGCATCATATACGCCGTAAATCACCGGATAACCATTATCCTTTATTACCGAATGATCGTATTTCGGCGCAAAGACGTCGCACTCCGCATCATTCACTTGACCCACTGCCTTGCTGTAAGTTGTATGCGAGCAATCCAATTCGCGAATCACCTGTGAAAACGTCGAGCCCGCCGAGGTCATTGCCTGGGTAACCTCACTGTTAAAAATTACCCCAACTATTGTTGTTATAAATACAGCATTTGCTGCAACAATCCTCGTCTTATTATTCATTCCTATCATTGCGCTACCACCGTTACTGTTACCGGCAGCGTATACGTGCCTGGTTTCTGATAAGCCGGAATAGTCTGCTTCAAGGAAATATCCTGCAATTTAAACAAGCAAGTCAAACCCCGCTGCTGCTTGAGGCGGTCGCCAGCGTAATCGCGCTAGCCGACGCCGTACCAGCCACAAACGCACCGCCCGCACCATAAGACAAGCCAGCCGTCGTACAAGCCTGCCCCAACGGCGTCGAACCGGACGCCGTAAACGCGCTTGACGATAGGTCAACCGATAGCTGTCCTTGATTAGCATTACTATTATTAAAGCCATAACTTGCGGTACCGCCAGCCTGCGTCCATTTAGCTGTCGAACCGCCAGTTGCCGCCAATGAAACACTCCAACCTGTCGTCGATAAGCTATTTGCCACCTCAAGCTGTTGCGACGAATTATTAGATAATTTCGCAGTCGTGGTACTCGCCGTTCTACCGGTCATTGCCGCCGAAAATACAGTAGTCGGATTAGTTAATGTGGCATCAGCAGCATCTGCAAATCGAATATCTAGCGAACCGTCGGCGGTCTTGAATTCTGGATAATACGAATAAGTGTCGATATTTGTCCCTGGCGCCGCTGTTGTATCGGCTGCCAAACGAACACAATAATTCGTATTGCGCTCCAAACCATTATCAGTCAGCGCCAAATCCCACAGGCCCGTCTCGCCGGCATTAACATCGCGATTGTTCGTGAACGTCAGCTGTGCAGCGCTACTCGGGCGGACTATCGACTGGTGGCTGTAGCCGACACTGGTAGATGGCAGATTAGGATCGTTTGCTGCAGCCGCAATCGCCGTCCCGTTATTCGGGCCAGCCGCCGAATACGCCAAAGCCGAACTATTAGTCACATCCTGCCAACCCGCCGCCACTGCCTGGCACGTTGCCGCAGTCTTTTTGGCGTACTGAGTGCGAAGTTTCATGGTGTTAGCAGGAATGGTGGTGTTTTCTTTAGGAGCGTAGACGTGAACAGGGACACTAGAATTGACAGTCGAACCGTTACCCAACTGACCAGGATAGCCGTCACCCCAACAGTACGCTTTATCGTCAGAAGCAATAGCGCAGGTATGTGAAGACCCAG
>ERZ772874.107-NODE-107-length-42591-cov-28.666894_pt1 | contig 42591 bp, 39 predicted proteins | sample MGYA00580586_ERZ772874 | MGnify/ENA primary metagenome ERZ772874 (study PRJEB29015, sample SAMEA2737952) | human oral metagenome | biome: human oral; feature: human-associated habitat; material: dental | place: China | collected 2154 ... | reverse complement strand
TCATCATACCCAGCGCCATGATCGCCCAGTGCGCGCCATTTTCCAGATATTTATACTTGCTGAGCATGCCCGTCCGCAGCAAATACACCGTCAGCGACCGTACCCAAATCGCCCCGGCGCCCAGGCCCGCCACGATCAGCAGCACGCTACTAGTGATGGCAAAGGCACCGATGACGCCATCGAAGCTAAAACTAGCGTCCAACACTTCCAGATAGAGCAGGCTAGCGAACGCTGCCCAGCCGACCTTGACCTTAACTGACTTGGCATCATCCTCGTGAAAGAATGAGCCAAATAGTTCCAGTCCAATGTGCAGTATAATTCCCAGCACCGACGAGATCAGCACTAGCGCTCGATGCGGCGGCTCGACCGTAAAATACAGCACCGCCGCCACGCCCAGCATCAAACACACCTTGAAATTCTCAAACCGCCCAGCCTTGGCCAGCCACGGCTCGACATGCCGCATCCAATGCACACGCTTGTTATAATCAATGAAATAACTGAGGCCAATCATAATCAGAAACGCGCCGCCAAAGGCATCAATCATCGGCGAGGCCTCGTGCAAAATATGGCCGTATTCCGCTGGTCTATGCAGCGCCAAATCAACCACTTCCATAAACCCATGACCGCTCGCCACCATCACGATGATAATCGGCAGCACGAACCGCACCACGAACACCGCCACGAAAATCCCAACTGTCAAGAACACCTTCTGCCAAACCTGGCTCATGCCAGCCAGCACCTTGCTGTTAATCACCGCGTTATCAAAGCTAAAGGTAACTTCCAGCACTACCAAAATTGCAAACAACCACAAGCCGCTCGCGCCGAAATGTCCGAAAATCAACCCGCCCAACGCCAGAGTCAACAACGCCGAAAACCAAAAAATCCGAAATGGGTGATGCGAATGCCAGAGATGTTTCATAATGATTTAGTATAGCACAAGCTTACTGTTATAATTTATAAGTATGGCAAAAAAACGTGTCAAAAGCTTCAACATAAATAAGCTAATTAACACAGCCAAGATACTTACTGGCTGGATAATTGCGCCAGTATTGATTGTCGTAATATACTTATACAGCCCCCAGCTTGGACTATGGCTAATCAGCGACAAATCAGACATTTGGTTCAACGAAACTGCAACAATGTTGCAAGACTTCCTAACCATCACGCTAAGCATAGTCATTGAAGCTTTACCTTTTGTTATCCTCGGAATTATCATTTCATCTTTGATTCGCCGCTTTTTGCCGCGAGCCAAACTCACTAAAATTTTACCGCGCAACCCATTTTGGCGCCGATTTACATTATCGCTAGCCGGACTAGCATTACCAGTCTGCGAATGCGGCAACGTACCGGTCGCCCGCAGCTTGCTAGCTCGCGGATTAAAACCCGCCGACGTCGTCAGCTTTCTATTCGCCGCGCCGATTCTCAATCCCATCACCATTATTGCAACAATGACCGCTTTCAGTTTTCAGCCATACATGGTTTGGTGGCGAATTATTTTTGCATTGATAATCGTCCAACTGACCGCTTTGATCGTCAGCTTCATGGACGAAAATAAAATCGTTCGCCCAGCTTTCAAAGAGTATTGCCGCGCGCACGAACACAGCTCTAAGCTCAAGGAGATGCTTGGATCCTCGCGCGACGAATTCTGGCAACTATTAACCATGCTAAGTATCGGCGCTATCATCGCTGCCGCTACTCAAGTTTTCGTACCACGCGCCATCATTAACACTGTCGGTAACGACATCATCTTATCAGTTATCACCATGATTGGCTTGAGTTTCGTGGTCTCGATCTGTTCCAGTATCGATGCCTTTTTTGCGTTAGCCTATGCCCGCAGTTTCACAGCAGGCTCGATTCTATCATTTCTATTAGCCGGTCCGATGATCGATATCAAGCTAATCGTATTGATGCGAACCACTTTCCGTTGGCGATTTATCGCTGTGGTGATGTTAATAATTTTCGCATTGTCGTTCGCGGCAGGCATAGGAGTAAACTTGCTTTATGCGGGCTAATTTGGCGAAATCATTGGGCGGAATTGCTGCCTGCGGATATGTTTTGCTGCTAGCTTGCCGCGGTCAGCTCAGTTTCTACATTCATCCGCGCTACCATCTTTTTGCTGCCATTTTGAGCACGATAGGTATCGTTTTCTTGGTTATTGATATAGTGTTGCAATTAAAGAGCGGAACACTAACCGCACACCACCGTTTCAAATTCCGCCATGTCAAGTTCGCCCCGTGTCTATCTATTCTAATTTTACTAGCAGGCTATCTGCTGCCGCCAAAACCGTTATCACCGAGCAGCGTCACTCAAAGAGAAAATTCTATCACCGCCAGCCAAACAAACTATTGCAATACTCCTAAGCCTAGGGAAGGCGAGACAAATGTATCGATCAACCGCTGGCGATCTGCTTTTAACTCCTGCCAAAAACTATCGTATTTTGACAATACTAGCATAACGATAACTGGCTTCGTCTCGAGCGGCACACTACAGAACTACGGCTACGACTATTTCGAACTGGCGCGCTACGTTATTAGCTGCTGCGCCGCTGATAGTATACCTATGAAAATTTTAGTAGAGAAAACTCCTGCGAATAGCTACCGAGATGGTACTTGGTTAACTATCAAAGGTAAGTTGATGCAAAAAATAATTAACGGTAAAGCCGAATACGTCATCACCGAGGCTGCCGCTACCGCGATACCGCAACCAGAAGACCCTTACGAATTATTTGGTTTATAATCTTGCCACTTTTTAGCAGCGCCATCTTCCTGGTAATATTCATGCGCGCGCCAGTTAGATAAGAAGTTTTTATCGCGCTCGATTTCACTTAGCAGCGGAAAAATCTCGCTGAGCAGCATTTCGTCGGGATATTGTTTTCTGTCCATCAGGGAACTCTGTCTGTTACTGCACAAATATGCATTAAGAAATATAAAGCGTTTAGTACAAATATAGCCTGGCTTAGAACAGTGCAAGCGAAAATCGTGCATCGTTCGAATCGGCTGCGCCTCGTCCTGATAGGCCTCAAATTTATACATCACCCAAATCAATGGTGTATCAAAAGTCATATCATCAGACAGTTGCTGCTGGTCTCGCCGTAAGTCGTCCAACTCTATTCGTATCTGTTCGACACCGCTATTCTTCAATTTCGCCAATGCCAAACGGCGCTCCGCAGCAGCAATCTTTGCTGTCAAAGTCTTATACTCATCATACATATCCAGCAGCCTATCGACCGCCGCTCTCGCGCCATTCATCATCCAAGTTCCTCCGTAATTACTGCGCGCGTAATCTCACATGCCCGCTCGCCAATGACAACTAATTTTAATGACTCGTCAATAGCACTGCGCGTAACTCGTATCTGCTGCGGCGTTGCCTCGATGTGAAGTATCTCGTCACCATCAGCAACCGCGCCTTTCATGCGCCGCAAAGCATATTTATCTCGCAAACTAGCCCATATTTTCTCAATCTTCTCAGTACCAATAGCCAAACCAGCCACATCAACTACGCTATAATTTAAAACATTCTCAGCCGCGTTTTCGGCAGATTCGTGCAGTAGCAAATAGTCCAAAATATGCGACTCGCTAGCAAGCTGCGCCAAATCAAATTTCCCATGATCCATATTCACAACGTTGGTCAACCCTTGTTGCAACAATGTTTCAATTAGCTGCTGGCGGTCTTTTTCAGCCAGCAAATCCAGCTTGCTGATCAATATCATGTCTGCCGCCTGAGCCTCCGTTAGCAACGCCTTCGCCAGGCCATCAGCCCTGGCTTCAGCTCCATCCACAACATACAACGATTGCTTCAAATCATACTGCTCAAAGATATCACCAGCCAGCAATTTTTCGACCACCCGTAGGGTATTAGCGACGCCAGTCGATTCAATAATCACTGGCGCTCGTCCGCTTATTGCAAAATCGTGCAAAATGTCAATCAGCTCTTCGCCGCTACTGCAGCAGATACACTCGCCAGTAATTGTCGCCACTTCATCGACGCGTTGCGCCAATGTGCAACTGTCAATACTTTCCGACGCAAACTCATTCTCAATCACTCGCGCGCCAGTAAACTCTGGCTGCTGCACCAAAAAATCCACTAGCGTCGTTTTACCAGCGCCCAGCGCACCATTCACCAAATATAATGCAATCTTATCGTTCATATTAACCTTTCCTGTACACATATACTGAGTTAATGATATCGTCGTCAGGATTATACTCGACCAGCAGCTGTACGCGCTGCAAACTATTCGGGTCAAACGCTGGGTATAACAATGTTTTCGCGCCATGAGCACCACGCACGATGATCCGCCCGCCAGGCCGGAGCGCTGGCAAAATATTATCAATAATTTGCTGTTTGGCTTCAGCTGAATCGCCCGCCAGCCCAGCCACATAAATCACGTCGTAAGCATTATCTGGCAAAGCTACCGCCGCTCCGTCCGCCACCAAGCACTTACCAACTGGCCAAGCAATCGCCCGTGCTAGTTCGCGCGACTGCACCAAAGCAGCCGGCGCCACATCCACCAAATCAACCGCCGCGCCTGTCTGACGCCACAAACACCAAGCGGTCAAAGGCAGGGAACCGCTGCCGATCATCACCGCGCGGCTACGACTGGTCAAGGACAAACCCGACCCTCCCAACAAGCCAACTTCACGCCGCACTAGCTCGCGGTAATTGTCAATATACCAAAACTTTTCCAGCTCTTGCTGCGGACGGGCCGAGCTGGCAATTCGCCGCGACCAATACATCTCCATCTCTGATTCTGACAGGGAACAACGCCGCTGCACTTCGCGGCACACCTCATCATTACACCAATTTGGTAACGCTGTCGCCTGCACAACCGCCGCCACCAAGCCGGAAAAAGCCGCATTGACGTCTGGCGATGGTGCAAAATCGTGCAAATTCATCACTGTTTTAATTGCTATATCCATAGCTTTTCATAATGCCAAACCCGCCGAATTATTGCAAATTTGTTGCAATAAGTTGTATACTTGCAATATCATGACCCTCGACGATCTATTCAAACAACATAACCTGCGCCTCACCAAACCGCGCCAGCAAGTTTTCGACGCGTTGCAAAAATCAGATGTTCCACTGACTATCAGCGATATTGCAAAAAACTGCAAGGATATTAACCGCACCAGCGTTTATCGCGCCTTGGTGGCGTTCAACGATCTCAAAATCATTAACGTCGTCCACGTTGGTTGGAAGAACTACTACGAGCTAGCCGAGCCATTCATTCCGCATCATCACCACTTATACTGCATTCGTTGTCAAAACGCTATACCAATCCAAACCCCAGAATTAGAACAGCTCATCAATTACCTCAGCAGAAAATACAGCTTTTTGGTCATTGATCACCATTTTGAGCTTGAGGGTGTCTGCCAAAAATGCCGGCAAAAACAGCAGCTAGCTAAAAGCGCTAGTGTTAGCAAAAACAAGCCAAAGCCAGAACCAAAATCAACAAAGTAACACTAATCGCCAATCATCGTCAACAGCGTCTCGCGCTCGCGAATCAGCTCGCGGTAGCGTTTGAGTAAACTCATGATATCGTTGCGCTGCTCATTACTGAGGTCAAATACCGCCAACAACACTCCGTCAATTTCTTTGGCAGCTTTTTGCGTGTCCGACAGATTAGCCAATCCCGGCACGGTAGCCAGATATTCCGCGCGAAGATCCTCGGTCTTTTTCTCGTAGAGAGCTAGTCGTTTGGCCGGACTATTAGCTGACTTTTTACCGAGACGCGCCAACGATTTTTCATACTCTTGCCGCGCTGCCAACACCGACACATAATCAATTTTCAAGCCAAATAACCGCGCTACCAAGCCATTTTGCGCTTGTTCAATCTCGGCAGTAGCACCGTCGATTTCGTTCAAACGCCGCCGCGCTTGGCGCATCATTCGGCGAATCTGATGGCGCTCAACTTTCGACTGAAATGAACGCTTAATCAATCGCGCCTGCGGATCACGTATTGTCATACCGAATTCCTCGGCAACCGCACGGTAGAGCAAATAATCTACGTAGACTTCGACCTGCTGCGAACAAACTTCTGCCGGCTGATTAACAAACTCTAGCGCCAAACGATGCAGCTTTTTTTCGCCTTCTGCATAATGTTGCATTGCAAAACACGCTCGTTCAATGCCTTGACTCTGCCGTGCTATGTATTGCAACAATGTTGCAGTTTGCTTATCATCTGTCAAGAAATTGTCGCTCACTGTCTTGATCAGCGTCTTCTGCTGCGGCGCGCTTTCGATTTTACGCAGCCGCGGTAAGCAATCATCGCGCCAAGACAAGAAAAATTCCAGCGCCATCGGCACGCTGCGATCAAAGCGCCGCGCCATCCGCCGCAGCGAGCGCGGGCAAGCCGCATAGACGGCCGCCGCTTGCTGCCGGAACTGCAGCGGACGCACCTCTGCTAGCTTAAGCAAACGATTGTACCGCGCTGGGAATACTTTATCGATATCATTCATAGCGTACCTGAACCTTTCTAAATGAATAATTTAATAATTTCTGCCACGACGCACCACGCTGATTAAAGCGCCGAATCTCACCGTCAACCGATGCTACCTTGACCAGGGCTGGGCTGTACGGTACCTTACGGCTATACATCCACACATCATCGTAGTTCCAGCGTCGCAGCGACGGATAAACCCTTTTCAAAAGCTCCACGCCATTGCGATAAAAATACTGCGGGTCGGCCTCTGGCGGCAAGAACTTTTCGGCGGTTAAACCCATATTCTTGACGATACGACGCACATCCTCTAGCGTCTGCTCGGCGCCGTTTTCGGCAATCAACAGAGCATACACGCTACCGCGGCTGCGAAAAATCACTGCGTACGAATCGCGCCCCGTTTCGATATCGTCAAACAAAAATTCGTCGACTGGCATCTCGACATGAAACACCCGCGGAATCAGTTTTTGGCACTCCTCGCGGCGCATCTGATCGTAGTTAAAGTCGTTAGCGGTCATACTTCCATTATACTATTTTTATGACGAAAAGTCAATATTGTTAGATAACAAAAAAGCGCTAGGTAAGGGTGGGCATCACCTAGCGCCATTCTGCCCTTCGTCCCACCCTATCGGGTATACGTGATCCACCTCACACATACGGTGATCCGCTGGACAAAGGGGTTAGTATACGCTAAAAAGTTGTCTAGGCACGAAAGTGGAGGGTAGATTACTGCCGTGCGCCTTTTAGCGCAACCTAACATAAGTTAGAATAGGGGGTATAAGGTGCTTGATTCACCACCTCGGGTCAATCAATCATCCCAATATTAGCACACCTTTGACAACATGTCAATACTTTTTAACAGGAATTTGTATGAAAATCAATAAAGTATCACCAGATAGCAGCAATTATCTCAAGGTATTAGCTAATATTGACGACAAGCCGCAAGCATTATATTACTTAGGTGAAATCCCTAAACAGCGCCAGCCAACCATCGCTATCGTCGGTACCCGCAAGCCAACCAGCTACGGTATCGAGGTAACCAATCAGTTCGCCAGCGGCCTGGCTAGCCGCGGTTTTATCATTGTTAGCGGGCTAGCCCTAGGTACCGACGCGCTAGCGCACCGCGCCTGCTTAGACGCTGGCGGCACCACTATCGCCATCGTACCTAGCCAGTTACCGAATATTTATCCGCGTAGCAACAGCGCGCTTGCCCGGCGCATTGTCGAAAAGGGCGGGGCAATCTTGTCCGAACATTCTACTGATGACACCGAACCGTACATCCTCGGCCGCTGGAGCTTTTTGGAACGCAATCGCTTGGTGTCTGGCTTGGCTGACGCCGTACTAATTACCGAGGCTAGTGCTCGCAGCGGCACGCTCAATACTGCCGCCCACGCGCTAGCCCAAGGCAAAGATGTCTTCGTTGTACCTGGCAACATCACCAGCCCGCAGAGCGCTGGCTGCAACGCTCTAATCAAGCAAGGCGCCACGCCCGTCACTAGCCTTGACGACATTTTGTCGGTTGTCGCACCAGAATCCATACCAGACGTACGAACCGGCCAGACCAAGTTGCCGCTCGGCTCAACACCCGCCGAAACAGCGATTATCGAACAGCTCGCTCAAGGCATCCGCGACGGCGACCAGCTGCAAAAAGCCACTCAGCTGCCAGCAACCGAGTTCAATACTGCACTAACCATGCTTGAACTGACCGGCGCTATCCGCTCGCTCGGCGCCAACCAGTGGATGCTTGTCTAATTAATATTGTTTAAGCTTTTCGCAAATTTGTCATTTTCATCGTGTAATTGTAAACATAGATATTATGCCTATTAAGTCCCGTGAAAAGATTCCAAGATTCAATCCTAGGACTGATATCCTCACTATTCCCAACGCCATGAGTGTTGCTGGCGCGGTTCTAGCCTGGCGCGGCGCCAAACGCATTGATACCACTGCTGGTATCGCACAGGTTGCCGCTGGCCGGTTCATTGACGTTCTAGACGGCATCGTCGCCCGCAAAATAGGGCAGACAAGCGATTTCGGCGCGTTGCTGGATGCTGGGCTAGACAAAGCTGTCACTGCCATCATCCTTTATGAGATAAAAAGTAAAAAACCTCGCACCAAAGGAAATAATCGCTGCCATCACAGCTTTTAATGGAATCAACGCTGTTGCCAGCGCCAAAACGATAGTTGAAGCTGGCGATGAAACCGTACGCCCGGAAATCTCTGGCAAATTGGCGCTAGCGCTCGAAACCAGCTCATTGCTAGCCCACCTATTCGGTAGCCGTCTCGAAACCACCGGCCAGAGCCAGCTCGCCAGAGTTGCTCGCGGTATCGGCAATTTAGCGTTCGCTGTATCGCTGCCGTTCGCAGTTAAATCAACGCTTTCGTACATTGAACGCGCCCGGCAATCAAAACACCGAAATGATAAATAAACAAGCAAAACTGGCGATTTGCGGCCTGAAGAGGATTTTTGGCTATTTTGTTGCAAAAAATAGTAAATTATTGCGAAACTATTGACACCACCGTCCATATGTGATACATATATATCAGCTTTTTGCTCAAAGTTTCGTAAAAAGGGCAAGAAGCAGCCCTTTTGCTTTGAGTGAAAGTGATTTCTGGGAGGAAATCATGAAATTTCTCGCTCGGCTCTTTGCCGAGATCATCATGATGATCTTCGTGATCATTATGGCCGCTAGGGTGCTCAACACCGAGCACCCCGGCGTCGCCGGGATGGTCCTTGTCGCCATCTGCGTGGTCATCCTGGCCCTCAGGGCGACCATACAAAGGGAGATGATCAAGGACGACGCCGACCAACGGCGCCGCCTTGAGCGGGCATTCATCTCGGCCGCCAGTGAGGCTGGCTGGCCGTGCCTGGTCAGGGTACACCGTGACCGGAAGGTCGTGTCGTACTACATCAGGGATTCTTATTGGATTCCTGATGGCGATTTCTACATTGAGCTTCCCCTAAGGGAGGAGTCTCTCGGCGAGCAGACGCAGCTCGCTGACCTCCTCTCCCCGGAGGAGATCGACGAGCTCTACGCCGGCACAGACGAAGTCGAGGACGAGGATGAGGAGGTGAACGCCACCACCGCCGAGGAGGAGTGATCCTCGGCAAAAAAGGGCTTTTAAGCCCGTCAGAAAATAGCCCGCCAGAGCTCTAAGGCTCGGCGCGAGGCCCATCTGGCGGGCTATTTTCTTTGGCTTATCACCCTAAATAGCAAGCATTAAATTTGGCATTTTTAGCAAATCGGTTTACTATTATATAAGTATGAAGAATCTGGTTATCGTCGAGTCGCCAGCCAAAGCTAAAACTATCGAGAAATACCTCGGCAATGATTTTCATGTTTTGTCAAGCGTGGGGCATATTCGCGCTATCGCCAAGAAAACCAAAGACGGCACGCCGCCAATTGATATCCAGCACGGCTTCAAAACGACTTACGAAATCGACCCGGAAAAGAAAAAGGTAATTACCGAGCTGAAAAAGGCCGTCAAATCAGTCGGCGCGGCCAACGTCTGGCTAGCCACCGATGAAGACCGTGAAGGCGAGGCCATTGCTTGGCATCTATGCGAAGTATTGAAACTCGACCCCAAAACCACCAAGCGCATTACTTTTCACGAAATTACCAAATCGGCTATCGAGGAAGCGATCAAGCATCCGCGTACCGTCGATATGAAATTAGTCGAAGCTCAGCAAGCCCGGCAGATTCTCGACCGAATTGTCGGTTTTGAGCTTAGTCCGGTCGTCTGGCAAAAAGTCCCCGGCGGCAAGTCGGCCGGCCGCGTCCAAAGCCCGGCGGTACGGCTGCTAGTCGAGCGCGAGCACGAAATTGACACCTTTGCTGGTAGTTCGCAGTTCAAAGTAACCGCTATTTTCGCCGCTGGCGGCCAAGAATTAAAAGCCGAGCTAAAACAGCGTTTCGACAGCGAAGAAGAAGCTCGCGCCTTTCTGGAATCGCTGGCTGGCGCTACTTTCACCGTTACCGACATTAGTAAAAGCCCGTCAAGCCGCAATCCGGCCGCGCCATTCACCACCAGCACTCTGCAACAAGAGGCCAATAGTAAGCTCGGCATGGGCTCACGCGCTACCATGGCCAGCGCCCAAAAACTATATCAAGAGGGTCGCATTACTTACATGCGTACTGATAGCGTCAATTTGTCAAGCCAGGCCATCGCCGCCAGCGCCGATTACATCAAACGCTTATACGGCATTGAATATTCGCATGTCCGCAAGTTCAAAACTAAATCTGCTGGCGCCCAAGAAGCCCACGAAGCAATTCGCCCGACCGATATTACCCGCGAATCAGTCAGCGGCAGCGACTATGACCAGCGCCTCTACGACCTCATCCGCCGCCGCACGCTAGCCAGCCAAATGGCACCAGCCAAGCTAGAGAACACGACAATTACAATTAGTATTAACGACGGGGAAAAGCAAAATAACTCAAGCAAGACTAACGACAAGCTCGTCTTTGAGGCCAAAGGTCAAGTCGTCCTGTTCGACGGTTTCCTGCGCGTCTATGGCGGCGGTAAAGATGACACAATTTTGCCAACTGTCAAATCTGGCGACCAGCTCCAGCGCCACAGCGTCGAAGCCCGCCAAGTTTTCGCCCGGCCGCCAGCCCGTTATACCGAAGGTACGCTAGTCAAAAAGCTTGAAGAGCTCGGTATCGGCCGGCCAAGCACCTACGCTACTATCATGAATACCATTCAAACCCGCGGCTACGCCGAAAAAGGCGATTCCGAAGGCGTACCGCGCGATGTTATCTTATTGCAACTTATCGACAATAAGGTCGAGCGCGAAATCACCCAAGAAAAGACTGGCTCCAACAAAGGCAAGCTCGTGCCGACGCCAGCCGGCGAGCTGATTAGCGGCTTTTTGACCGACCATTTCGACCGCGTCGTTGATTATGGTTTCACCGCCGACGTCGAGAAAGATTTCGACGATATTGCCGGTGACCGCTTGGCGCGCAACACTATGCTCGAGAAATTCTACGCGCCATTCCACGCACTGATTGAGCAATCTGGCAATATTGACCGCCGAACTGTCGGCGCCAACAGGGAAGTTGGTATTGATCCGAAATCTGGCAAACCAATTATTGCTCGCTTCGGCCGCTTCGGACCAATGCTGCAGCTAGGGTCAAGCGACGACAAAGCCGACAAACCGCAATTCGCACCGCTGCCTAAAGGCGCCAAGATCGAAACCGTCACTCTAGAGCAAGCTTTGCACGCATTTGAGTTGCCGCGCTTAGTCGGCCAAACCGAGGACGGGCAAGATATCAAGGCTAACGTCGGCCGCTTCGGGCCATATATTCAAATCGGTAAACTCTACGTCAGCCTGAAAGATATCGACCCGCGCGAAGTCACCCAAGAGCAAGCGCGCGAACTATACGCCGCCAAGCTCAAAGCCGAAGCTGAGAAAAATATCGCTGACTTTGGCGACGGCATCAAGGTACTCAACGGCCGCTTCGGTCCATACGTCACCGACGGCAGCAAAAACGCCAAAATCCCCAAAGACACCGATCCCAAAACCATCACTCGCGACCAAGCAGTAGAACTGCTCGCTAACGCCCCGCAAAAAAGGTCGGCACGGCGCCAAATACGGCGAAAGAAGTAAGCATGGCAATCAAACTCCAACAAGTCCGACGTGTCCGCCGCTGGATGATGATTTTGCTGCTCGTAGTAATGATTATCGTTGTCTTCTCGCTAAATGTTCACAGGTCGTACCGCACCGATAACCATCCACGTCTAGGCAATGTCGCTAATGTCGACTCTGATATTCCGTATTGCGCCGGCCAAGACAAGCAGAAGTTTGATTTGTACACGCCAATCAACAGCTTGCTTAATACTCATACAACACCGTACCCGCTAGTTATTTATATCCACGGCGGCGGCTGGCATAAGGGTGATAAGCGCAATTCGCTGCTTGACTATTACGGTTCTAGCTTGACGGCGGCTGGTTTTGCGGTCGCCTCGGTCAACTACCGCCTAGCGCCCAAATACCATTATCCGACACAAAATAACGACGTTGCCTGCGCTATCGATACCATCGCCAAACTCGCCAGCTCTTATGACATCGACACCAACAATGTAATTCTTTTTGGCGACAGCGCTGGCGGGCTCTTGGCTATCGACTACGTCTTAACTCGCCAAGACAGCCCAATTACTGTCCGCGGCGTGATCAGTTTTTATGGCACCACCGACCTGGTCAACCAATTACAGCGCACCAAGCGCAACCCAAATGCTTACAAATTCCTCGGCACCCGCAATGTCGATACTGCCCGCGTCGCCAGCCCGCTGTACCAACCGATTACCAAAACGCCGCCGCCGTTTTTGTTTTTCCACGGCACCAAAGACAGTATTGTGTCGATTGAGCAAGCTTACAAGTTCTACCAGCGTATCTTGGCCTACCAGCCGAGCAGCCGCTTTATTCGCGTTGCCAATGCCGGCCACGGCTTCGACGACAGTGGACGCAGTACCAAACCGACCAGCGACGAAATTCGCCGCACACTTACACTATTCGCCCTCAAGCATATCAACAACGAACAGTCAGAAACTCAGGCGCAAACCACGCCAGAAAAAGTCCAGATATTATTAGACAATGATTAAGCTGTTTAATCAGCTAATTATTCATTGGCGTTTTGAATAAGCTTTGCTCAATAAACAATTATATTTTGTGATAAACCGTTAGATTAACCAGCATCGATACCGCCTTAACACCTTAAACTTTGACAAAAATAGGTATTATTGTTAGCCTAGACATTATTCTTTATTAAAAAAAGTAGCAAAAAAGTATTTACCATAAGCGTCTATATTGTGATACAATATAACTAGTTAGTATTTGATTTGACAATCTAACTACTATGTATTATAATCAGATACGAAATTACGATATCAAACTAAAATCACTCTCGAGGGGCGGGGAGTGGAGATAAAAGGATAAGGATCGCATGACCGAAACTACCGGTACACCTGCTGTGGAGACTATCAAGACAGCAATTGAGGATATTCTTAAGACCATAGACCAAGAACGCGAACGCGAAATCATCACGCGCCGTTTCGGTCTATATGAACGCCGGGAAACGCTTGAGCAAATCGGCGAGCTGCTCGGTATCACCCGCGAACGTGTCCGCCAACTTGAAAAAGCCATCCTAGCCCGCCTCAAAACCGCTGCCGCCGACGGTAAAATCCCTGTCATTAGCGACGCCGAGCGCCTGATTATCCGCGACCTTTCCGAAAACGGCCGCGTCGGCCGCGTCCAAGACGTCGCCAACCGCCTATCGAAAGACAAAGCTTCCAATAACACCCGAGCTCACGTTGCCTTTATCGGCGAGCTGTCGCCGCGCTTCGTTATAATCAACGAAACCGACAATTACCACCAGGGCATCAGTATCGCCGAAAATGGCAATGAGAAGAAAGTTCGCAGCGATATCGACAGCATCGTTAAAACTATCAAAAACCACGGCCAGCCAATCGACATCGAGAGCTTGCATGGCATGTTGACTTTCGAAAGTCCGTCCCAAATCCGCGGCCTGGCCAGTTTATCCAAAAAACTAGCCAATCTCAAAGACGTCTGGGGCCTGGCCAAGTGGCCAACCGTCAATCCTAAAAACATCCGCGATAAAATCTACGTCATTTTGGCAGGCAATGGCAAGCCAATGCATTTCTCCGACATTTCTAAAGCCATCAAGGAAAGCGACTTCAAGCGCAGAAACGTTACCACTCAAGCTATCCACAACGAACTTATCAAAGACAAACGCTTCGTCCTAATCGGCCGCGGCATTTACGCCCTCGACAGCTGGGGCTACAGCAAAGGCACCGTTTCAGATATTATTGCCGACATTTTGCGCAAAGCAGGCGAGCCGCTCCACCGCGACGAAATTGTCAGGCGCGTACTCAAGAGCCGCCAAGTCAAAGAAACAACTATTCTGCTTAATCTGCAAAGCAAATCGATGTTCAAGCGCGTCGCTAAAGCGACTTACACCATCGCCGAACCACAGCAATAATACACCCAGCCTCGCTACTTAACCTAGTGACTAATTTGGCTTTGCCAGTCTTAGAAAAACGCGCCCGGCTAACCCGCTAATTCTTTGTTTCAATCCGCTTAATCTTGCAAAAATAACAGAGGTATGATATAATGAAAGTATAGCTATGTCATTTATCACTTCTGTTATTGCTCTATTGTTGCAATGGTATGTCTGGGGGCCGTTGGTTATTGTGCTGTTATATCTAACTTGGCGCAATTATCGCAGTATTGATGTAATAAAGAACGTTGAGAGCGTCTTGTTAACCCTCGAGATTCCAAAAACCAACGATAAGTCTGAGCTGGCCGCCGAGCAAATGTTCGCTAGCCTCCATGGTATTTTGCGCGATGCCCGCGAGCTGAAAGCCAACAATGGCTATCAGGAGCATCTAAGCTTCGAGATTGCCTCGGTGGGCGGGCGAATTCAATTCTACGTTTGGACGCCGAAATCGCTGCAAAGCTTCGTCGAAGGGCAGATTTACGCCCAATACCCGCAAGTACAAATCCATAAGGCCGAAGAAGATTATGTCGCTCACGAACGCCACCACAGCGTAGTCTATACTTCAGAAGTTACCTTAACCGACAAGGAATTTTTACCGATCAAAACCTTTCAGAGTTTTGAAGTTGACCCGCTAGCTGGCATCACCGGCACGCTCGCCAAGCTCGAAGATACCGACGAAGAAATTTGGATACAGATGCTAGTACGCCCGGTCGCCGACAGCTGGCACAAAGAAGCCGACGCCTGGATTCAATCGGTCAAAGCAGGCGGCTTCAACCTATTCGGCACCGACGGTATAGGCAAGTGGATTGCTGGCCTATTTTCTGCTCTGTGGCAACCGCCCGAGCAAGCTGGCGCCAGCGGTCCAGAACTGTCAGAGCGCGACAAAACCCGCATATCTGAAGCTGAAAAAAAGGCGACCAAACTTGGCTATCAGGTCAAAGTCCGCGTCGCTTACCTAGGTGAGCGCACTAGCGACGCCAAATTACGTATGCAAGGCATCATTGGCACCTTCAAGCAGTTTAATTCAACTAACCTCAACGGCTTCAAGATGTCGAACGATAGCTTCGCTAAAGAGGCGCTCGCTAAATACAAGACCCGCCTCTTTGCCGACCGCGGTTATCTGATGAATATTGAGGAGGTCGCCAGCGTTTACCATTTACCGCATACTAACGTCGAAACGCCGAACATTGTCTGGGCTAGCACCAAAACCGCCGAACCGCCGTCAAAATTACCGGTCCTAACTGGCGACCCAGCACATGATGAGAATATCTCGGCTTTTGGTATGACTAATTTCCGCGGCATCAATCATCAATTCGGTATGCTGCGCTACGACCGATCGCGCCATGTTTATATTATCGGCCAGACAGGAGCGGGGAAGAGCGGCTTGCTGGAGTTATTTGCCCTCAGCGATATTTTCCACGGGCAAGGCTATGCTATCATTGATCCGCACGGTGACTTTGCTATCAACAACATGCGCTTCATCCCAGGCTCGCGCCTGCAGGATGTTGTTTACTTTAACCCGGCCGATACCCAGTATCCGCTAGGCTTCAATCCGCTAGAAGTAACCAATCCGTCGCAAAAAACCAACATTTCATCGGAAGTAATCGGCGTACTGAAGCGCATGTTCGGCGACTCCTGGGGGCCGCGCCTCGAGTACATTTTGCGCTATACCATTCTAGCACTGCTTGATCGGCCCGAGACTACCATGCTCGATATTACTCGCATGCTCACTGATAAAAAGTTTCGCAAAGACACTCTCAGCTACTGCAAAGACACGGTGGTACTGCAATTTTGGAATGTCGAGTTTGCTAGCTGGACTGATAAGTTCCAAGCTGAAGCCATCGCGCCAGTCCTCAACAAAGTCGGCGCCTTTACCGCTAATCCAGTCATCCGCAACATCATCGGCCAGCCGAAATCAACATTTAACATCCGCCAAATTATGGACGAAGGCAAGATTCTCGTCGTCAATTTGAGCAAGGGTCTAATCGGCGAGGATAACGCCGGTATTCTCGGCTCGTTTTTGGTTACCAAAATTCAGCTCGCCGCCATGAGCCGCTCCGATATCCCTGATATCAAGGATCGCCGACCGTTTTACCTATATGTTGACGAGTTTCAAAACTTTGCTACCGATTCGTTCGCTACTATTTTATCCGAGGCGCGCAAATACGGTCTTAACCTGACCGTCGCCAACCAGTACATTAGCCAGATGGAAGAAACCGTCCGTGATGCCGTTTTCGGCAACGTTGGCACCGTAATTAGCTTCCGCGTCTCGGCAGATGACAGCCCAATTCTCGCCAAACAATTTGAACCGCAGTTCGAGCCAAATGACCTACTACAGATGCATAATCGTAACTTTATCATCAACATGGTCATCAACGGCGAGAAGGCTCCAGCTTTTAGTGCCAAGACGCTTAATCTGCCAGCTGCGCAAGACGATAACACCGGCCGGATTATCCAGTGGACGCGCGATAATTATAGTCGCAACCGCAGCGATATTGAAGCCGATATCGCCAATCGAATCCTACCGCCAGAAAACCTAGTCGTCAAAAAACCTGGTCCCGCCTATACGCCGCCAAAAACACCCGAGCAGCGAGCCGCCGATCGCGCCGCGCGCCAAGCTGCTAAGCAGTCACAAGAACAGACTCAGCCAATTGCCAAACAGCCTTCGGTCAAACTTGACAAAGGCGCTGTTGGTTTGCTACAAATAGACCACGGTCAAAACAATAAAGACACCGCGAAGGCCGCAAAGGATAATGACACCGCGAAAACAAATGCAGCAGCTAAACCTGCCGCCAATGAAGAAACAGAGAAAGTAGACACAGCTACTAGCGACAAGCCAAAGCGCAAACGCACTCGCAGCCGCCGGCGCAAAACTCCAGCGGCAGCTAATTCCAATTCGTAATCAACTATTGCTATGCCTCTACCGTTAGAAATAGCCACCACGCCGCATGCTCATGACGCTCAAGTTGGCGAGATTATCGATCTATTATGCAAGCCCAGCATCTGCGGCCCAATTTCAGACATACTAGGCCGAGCTGCTTTCATGGAAGCAGCTACCGACCTAACGCAGCGTTTATACTTGGGTGAGTGCGCCGCTGCGCTGGCCAGATACATCGATAAAAGCAGCAATACCATCAAACCAGTTGGCACAATTATCTATAGCCAGGACTCAAACGATCCTAAAATAACAAATTTGGAACTAATCGTCGTACGAGAAAAATACCGCCGCCGAAAAGTTGGTACGCAATTATTACAACTAGTCGAGGCTGAAACAGCATTACGCGGCGCAACGCAATTACAAACACTAGCGCCCCAGAGAATGCCAGGCCTACAGAACCTCTTGGCAGGAAACGGCTTCTATTTCAGCCGCATGAAAGAGGGCGAGGTTTTGTTTTTGCGGTATAAAAAAGATCTTAAAAGAAAAGACGACCAACAAAAAACGGGCCTACCGCCCGAATCTTTATAGAAACATTTTAGCTAATGCTTTATTTTAACCTGTAGCGTTATATTGAGGTACCGAAACGGTACAATAAGAATTATAGCCAATTAAAACAACGTTGTAAACCCTAAAAATAAGCGATATACTTAAAATAATTAAAGGGGATTTATGATGAAACAACCGTATTCTATTGGATTAGATATTGGTACGAACAGCGTTGGCTGGGCAGTTGTCAACGAAGACTTTAGTCTGTGTAAATATAAACATCAAAACATATGGGGTGCCCATTTGTTTGATGAGGCGCAAAAAGCAGCCACTCGGCGGTCATTTCGCTCATCGCGCCGGCGACTCGCCAGACGAAAGCGCCGTATCACACTGCTCCAACAGATATTTAACGATGAAATTCAGAAAGTCGACCCGCATTTCTACCTCCGTTTATCCGAATCAATGCTCCATGTTGGCGATAAAAGTTCTACACTAGAATTAGACGCCAATATTCTATTCGCCGACCACTCTTTCACCGACAAATCTTACCGAGAAAAATACCCAACAATCTACCATTTGCGAAGTAGCCTATTTCACAACTCCGAAAAACAGGATATTCGCTTAGTCTATCTAGCGCTTCATCACCTTATCAAGTACCGCGGCAATTTCCTAATCGAAGGCGGAGTCGATAATGTAATCTCTTCGTTTGATAGTCAAAGCTTGCAAACTTTCATGGAATTTATCGGCGCTGACGATTCGACAGCTCAAAAGATTAAGGCGACTTTGCTTGACCGTTCTCTGTCGCGTAGTGTCAGAAAGTCAGATATTATCAAACTACTACAGCCATCTCCTGACAACAAGAGGGCTGTCAGCGAAGCCGTCGGTGCAGCTATCGGCCTAAAATGGAACGCCAATAAACTATTCGAGGACGACTCTCTCGAAGTAAAAGGGGAGTTCTCAAATAAAAATTACGAGGAGCAACGAGATGAAATTGCGGCTGCAATCGGCGACGATCGCTACGAACTCGTAGAAACTTTAGAATCGGTTTATCAGTGGACAGTTTTCAGCCAATTTATCAGGAAAGATAGCTGCCTGTCCGACATTATGATTGAAAAATACGATGCCTATCGTCAAGATTTATCCGACCTTAAAGCGCTATTTCACGAATCTCTACCTAAAAAATACAAGACGTTTTTTCATGGCGACGCCGCCGAATTTGAGCTATACAACAACCACAAACGAAACCTTGATGATTTATATAAATCTATCAAAAAACAACTCGGCGAAATTGCCAAGGACAACCCGCGCTACCAGCGATTCGAAAAGCGTGCCGAACTAGGCGAGTTCTTAGCCAGGCAACGTATCCGAGACAATGGCGCCATTCCGCATCAAATCCACCAATATGAGCTTGAAAGAATCATCGACAATCAAGCGCAATACTATCCGTTCCTAGCTCAAAATCGCGACAAAATCATCAGCATTTTTACTTTCAAACTGCCGTATTACATTGGGCCACTGAAGGCTGGCGGCAATTTTGCTTGGTCAGTCAAAAAGAAAGATGGCGTGATTTATCCCTGGAACTTCGATAAGATGATAGACGACGAAGCTTCGGCTGAGAAGTTCATCGACCGAATGCGCAACCATTGTACGTATTTACCAGACGAAGAAGTCCTCCCTAAGAATTCGCTGCTTTACCAAGAATATGAAGTTCGAAACGAGCTGAAGAATGTGACTGTCAATGGCGAGAGATTAAGTCCTGACATTCAGAACCGCATAGTTGACGAGTTATTCACCAAAGAGCCTTCAGTCACTTACAAAAAGTTAATTAAATATCTCTATGATAACCAGATATATAACACTGACTCTCTCATTATTTCTGGAACAGCCAAAGAGAAATCGTTTGCTTCATCGCGTAAGTCTTACCTTGATTTTACAAACAAAATCGGTATTGAGATTACGCCAAAAACTCAAAAAGCAATCGAAGAGGTTATCAAGTGGATTACCTTGTTTGAAGATAAAAAGATTCTAGCCAAAAAATTACAGAAGTACAGTGATATCTTTGACGATAATCAGCTTCGCGCTATTTTGAAGTTAAATTATAGCGGCTGGGGACGACTATCCCACAAGCTGCTTGACGGCATTACTGCGCACACACCTTATGGCGAGCTGACCGTCATAGAGACGATGCGTAGCTCTAAAGATAACTTTATGCAGATCATCCAAAGCGATCGATACGAGTTCAAAAAGATTATTGACGATATCTTGTCGGCAGACCAGCGCACAGACATAGCCTACGACGACATTAAAAAACTCGCCGGATCGCCGGGCATCAAACGTGCTTTGTGGCGAAGCGTTAGGATTATTGACGAGATTGTCGATACGATTGGCTACGAACCAAAGTTGATTAGCATCGAGATGGCACGCAATGAAGACGAGAAAGTTAGAACCAAAAGCCGCTACAGCCAGCTTGAAAAAATGTATAAGGATCTTTACGGCAAGACATATACCAAATCTGATATAAAATCGCAATTGGCTGAATACAAAGACAAGCTCGATAAGAAAAAGTATTATCTGTATTTCCTCCAGAACGGTAAGTGTGCTTATACAGGCGAGCCGCTTGACATCGAAAACGACCTCAGAGACAGTGAGATTGACCACATCTTGCCGCGGTCACTAACCAAAGACGATTCGCTAGACAATACTGTGTTGGTACTGCGCAAAGAAAATCAGCGAAAACTTGATGACTATCCTATCGCGCCCGATATCCAAAATCATATGCGCTCGATTTGGACATCTCTCAAAAACGCTAAGCTTATGTCGCAGCTTAAATTTCAGCGTCTAACGAACCAAAAGCAACTGTCTGAAGATCGCGTTGCTGGATTTGTCAATCGTCAGCTTGTTGAGACGCAGCAAATCACCAAACACCTCGCCAGAATGCTGACCGAAAAATACCACAATTCATCAACAGAGGTATTCACGATCCGCGCCGGCATGAGTTCTGAGTACCGTCGCATCCATGACTTGCCAAAATGCCGAGAAATTAACGACCTACATCATGCCAAAGACGCCTATCTAGCCGCCGTCCTAGCTCAGTATGTAAAAATTCGCTATCCAAAACTAGATAACGCATTTATCTATGGTGAATACATGAAATTCAAATCTAAAAGACAAACCGATACGGATCGCAGCAGCTTTATTCTCGCGTCAATGAACTACGATCTTACCAATACAGAGACTGGTGAAATTATCTGGCAGAGTAAAACCGCACGCGATATCATAGACCGAACGATGAAATACAATGACTGCCTGATTACAAAGAAAACCGAGATTGGCGACAATCAATTCTACGACCAGACTATTTACGGTAAAAATTCTGGCGCCACCATGATCACCAGAAAAGCGAACCTACCGGTCGATAAATACGGTGGCTATTCAGGGAGAAAAGCAGCTTATTTCATGGCTATAAACTATCTCAAACAGGTACGAAATAAGGACGTCTCGGTCAATGAAATCGTCAGTGTCCCAGCGCAGATTTATACACTAGAAAAGACCAGATCAGACTCAATCAATGAATATATCAGCAACAATTACAAGCAAGCTACAGTACTTCTTCCTAAAATACCAATCAATCAAAAAATTGAATATGAAGGCAATGAACAGTTCATCGTTGGCAGCAGCGAAGTTACTAACGCCAAGCAATTGAAACTACCTTATGATATCGAATACGCCGTAGCGATAGCCTTAAAACGGGGAATTCCGCATGTCACAATTTCAGAGGAACAAGCTAAAGAAGACGACAACCTACGCGATAAGCGCGCTAAACAAATCGAAAAAAGAGATAAAGTTATTAGCGGAATAGAGAGGTTCTGGGAAGTTTACACCGATAAGCTGAGCAGCCAGTACCAACAATTTGGTAGCGCCGTCGAAAAAGCGAAGGCTGCCAGTAGTAAATACCAAGCAATGTCTGTAGATGATAAGATTAAGACTATTGGGCTAGTCTTAGTAGCCACACACTCTGGATCGGGGCGCGTAGACATGAAAAAGAACTTCCCAAAACTTCAACTACCAAGTGATTTTGGTAGAATGATAGGCAAAAATCTCGACCCAACCAAGCTTACTTTCGTTTACGAATCTATCACCGGACTGCACCGCCGAAAATTAGACGGAAAAACATTAGAGCAGGGCCGTTAGCATGTCTTGGCGAACTGTCATCGTCAAGAATCGTTGCAAACTAAGCTACAAAAACGACTATATGCTCATCATTAGCGATGGCAACGAAAAAGCGCTCCACATCAGCGAAATAGGTACTTTAATCATTGAAAATACCGCCGTCAACATCACCGCGTACTTACTTTGTGAGCTGGCTCGCTACAAGGTGAAGATCATCTTCTGCGATCATCAGCGCAATCCATACAGCGAAATAATACCGTATTACGGCGCGCATAATGCCAGCAAGCAAATGCGCCGCCAAAGCCAATGGCCTCAAACTACCAAAGATAAAATCTGGCAGAGAATCGTTGCCCAAAAAATCATCAAGCAAGCTCAGGTAGTCTATAGAGAGACCGCCAACCAGGACTCCTGCGAAACGCTCATGAATTTTGCCGCATCAGTATTACCCGGAGATACTACCAATCGGGAAGCGCACGCCGCCAAATTCTATTTCAAGGAATTGTTCGGTCCGCAGTTTTCGCGCGACAGCTCCAGCGACATAAACGCGGCACTCAACTATGGCTATGCAATTCTTCTCTCGGCATTCAATAGGGAGATAACCGCCGCCGGCTATTCAACCACTATGGGCGTTAACCACTGCAATGAGTACAACCCTTTTAACCTCACCTGCGACCTCATGGAACCGTTTCGCCCTGTAGTTGACCGCGAAGTTTATAAATGCCGTAGCTTCGCTTTTGATGACTTCTTCAAAAGCCGCCTAATTGAAGTCCTCAATCACAAAGTCATGATACTCAACAAAGAGCAATTCTTGTCAAATGCAATCAGTATTTATGTTAAATTATTTTTTAGAGCGATGGAAGAAAATAGGGAAGAAGAGCTTCCTGAATATGAATTAATCTAATGATGAAAGTACGCTATATGAGAATGATTTTATTTTTTGACTTGCCAATGGTTAGCGCTCGCGAACGGAAAATATACGCGACATTCCGCAAACAGCTTATTCATGAGGGATTTGTGATGATGCAGCAATCTGTTTATAGCAAATTAGTTCTCAATTCCACCAATGAAAAATTGACATACGACAGAATTAAGAAAATCATACCCGACAATGGCGTTGTTCAGCTATTAACAATAACCGAGCGACAGTTCGCCTCAATGGAATATCTGACAGGGGAGTATGACGAACTGTCAATTCAAAGTACTGACAGGACGGTAGTTCTATGAAATTAACTATCTCGGGATTTGATAATACGCTAGCCCTGCCAGACGATGGCGGTATCGCAACTTTGGCTATCCATAACGATATATTCTTCAGAAAAATTGTCGAGGGTATTCTTGATGTGTACGCCAAAAAGGAAGAGAACAATCGCACTGTTATTTACAATAACGAAAATAGCCCTCTGAATTTAACAAAAGACACACTAATCGTCACCGACTTGTATTCCTACGACCTATCCAGCCGAACTATTACAACAGCTCTTTATAAAAATATCCAAGACAACAGCGACCTAGATCCAATTAAACTAGCCCAAATCGAAAAAGAGATTTTGGATGTTCTTAGCGCCATCAATACTGGATTCTCACAAAACTTGAACTATCAAACAGAGATAAACATTGGTGACATTATGAAAATGGCGCATGTAGAATTGGAGGCGAACACGGGGAATAACTATATTGATAAGCTTTATGGTATTATAGACTCAGCGCAGCAATTGTTGTCAAAGTGTTTGGTGATTCTGATAAATCAGCGCCAATTGCTGTCGCACAGCGAGCTGCAGGCACTTTTACAATACGTGCAAAACAATCATTTTTCAGTACTTTTTATTGAGAAAAACTGTAAGAATAAGTTAAACGAGGAAAACGTCCTTGTCGTTGATGACGATCTATACGATTTCAGTACTAATTCATAGTAACATATGGTAAGCGCTACCACGTTTACCCCTGTAAAACTTCACAATTGAGTTTTACAGTAGTGTTATATTGAATGGTACTGAAACTGAGCGCTTAGTTATCGAAGTTTTAGTCAAGTTTTACAGTAGTGTTATATTGAATGGTACTGAAACATTAGCAGCTGGTGCTTCATGTAATACCACGTTTTACAGTAGTGTTATATTGAATGGTACTGAAACATAAAAAGGTGGCGATTCTCTCGACCGACAGTTTTACAGTAGTGTTATATTGAATGGTACTGAAACTAAGAGATATTTGTAATTCTCCTCTTCCTCGTTTTACAGTAGTGTTATATTGAATGGTACTGAAACTCCAGTCGCCCTCTTCACCCTTGTCCTTGGGTTTTACAGTAGTGTTATATTGAATGGTACTGAAACTCGGCACACCGAAGCTCGTCAAGACTATCGGTTTTACAGTAGTGTTATATTGAATGGTACTGAAACCGTAGCTAATGTGGTTTATGGGATTGGCAGGTTTTACAGTAGTGTTATATTGAATGGTACTGAAACATGCGCAAGGTTTTACTTGTCCTGTTTCCTGTTTTACAGTAGTGTTATATTGAATGGTACTGAAACCTGGTCCTCCTTTTAATTCTAAGCCAGGTTGTTTTACAGTAGTGTTATATTGAATGGTACTGAAACACCTCACCGACCTCACCAGACAAACCTAGTGTTTTACAGTAGTGTTATATTGAATGGTACTGAAACAGATACCTCGGCTCTTCGCCACCAATTCTAGTTTTACAGTAGTGTTATATTGAATGGTACTGAAACGCCTGGATACGCCGTTGGTGACTATCTCGTGTTTTACAGTAGTGTTATATTGAATGGTACTGAAACGCATAACCGGCAGATTGCAAACGAGAATCTGTTTTACAGTAGTGTTATATTGAATGGTACTGAAACTCAGCTATCTGCGCAATATTATTCAATCGTGTTTTACAGTAGTGTTATATTGAATGGTACTGAAACAGATGCAGAAGCTGTACGAGAAGTACGCGTGTTTTACAGTAGTGTTATATTGAATGGTACTGAAACACGTCGCTACCCTGATTGATTCATCGAATTGTTTTACAGTAGTGTTATATTGAATGGTACTGAAACGCAGTGATAACGCTTTCAAGCAGATTATCCGTTTTACAGTAGTGTTATATTGAATGGTACTGAAACCGTTCTACGGGGCTCAACCGCATAACTGGTGTTTTACAGTAGTGTTATATTGAATGGTACTGAAACTGCATAGCCTGACCAGTATTTCACGCTTGGGTTTTACAGTAGTGTTATATTGAATGGTACTGAAACACGTCGCTACCCTGATTGATTCATCGAATTGTTTTACAGTAGTGTTATATTGAATGGTACTGAAACGCAGTGATAACGCTTTCAAGCAGATTATCCGTTTTACAGTAGTGTTATATTGAATGGTACTGAAACCGTTCTACGGGGCTCAACCGCATAACTGGTGTTTTACAGTAGTGTTATAATAATCACGATGAGCTTTTTGGTATAATAAAGATATGGCAAGCGAGTTAAAAATCAAACAAAGTGATAGCATTTTTGAGTCTATCAAGCATGAAGATAAGCAAGGTGAGTTCTGGTATGCTAGAGAGCTCCAAGGGGTTCTCGAATATGCAAAATGGGATTCTTTCAGAAAGGTGGTTGAGCGCGCTAAGATTGCACTCCATACAACTGGCGTACCTGTGGAAAACCATTTTTCCCATGTGGGGAAAATGGTTTCGATAGGCTATGGTAACAGCAATAATATTGGTGACATTAGATTGACAAGACTGGCGTGCTATCTTATCGCTCAAAACGGTAACCCAACCAAAAAACCTAGAGTTGCGGAAGCTCAGAATTATTTTGCAACACAAACGCGCAAACAAGAAATTGCCGAGAAGTACCATCAGGATATGGATAGACTTGCGCGTCGGCGTGAATTTTCTGAGTCGGACAAGAGATTATCCTCCAGCGTTATAGAAGCAGGCATTAGCCCGAGAGGGTTAGCTAGAATAAAAAACGATGGCGACAAATCCTTCTTTGGTGGCAAAACTAATAAGCAGATGAAAGAGAAGCTAAATACTGGAAACAAACCTTGGGCTAATAAAGCCCACAACGTTGTGCTGGCAGGTAAAACATTACATTGGCGAACGAAATGACGGCAGCTAATATAGAGAATTACGGGATATCATCGTATAACGCTGTGCTTCATGACAATAACGATAATAATGACGCAGTTAGAACGACTATTCGCAATCAGCAAGGTATGAACCCAGAGGATTTTCCAGCAGCTGAAGATACTGAAAAAATACAGCGCCGCATTGAAAACCAGAGTACACCTAAAATTGACAGTTCTAACATCTAACCTATGCTTATAGTAATTTGGAGTGTTATTTAGAGATCTGGTCTTTGTGATGTATAAAACTTTATCGCATGAGTAAGCGAGACTCTGCTAAAGCTAATCGATAAGCGACAAGGACTAACCCTACCTATCTGTATTTTGTCCAGCAATCAACAGTTTTAGAACAAATATAGAACATTTTAATTTTAATGATTTGTTCAGAAAGCTCAAATGCAAAAGGTTTGGATTTTTGTAGATATAAGTCGTTACGATAAATATATACATAGTAAAATCTAATAAAATAATCTTGAGAAAGACTAATATGAAGACGGCAAAATACAAACAAATACGTACACAAAGACAAAATCTCATACATACATAAAAAGCGGGGTAAATACAAAATAGCTAAAAGTTGTGAGGCAATAAATCTTTGGAATCAACCAAACAGTAACATCAACCAAACAGTAACAAAAGGGACGCAATCTCATTCATGTTTTACGCATAGACTTAACGTCGCACAATGTCCGTTTTACGTCTTATAATCTATGTTGTCAGGATGATAATCATTACGTTCGCAAATAACGGTTTTACTTTGATATAAGCCGCAAGCTTATTAATCTTGGTCTATAAATGGGGAGCTTTAGTCGCGCTACTAGAGTTATCTTTTTTTACTTTTACTTTTACATTTACATTTTATTCGCTATATAAAAAATACCGCCAACCAGCAGCTCTATAGACATAAGTACATGCACTCGAAAACAAACTCGAAATTTAAATTGTAGTAATTAGCACATGTTTATAGACTTAAGTTATCCACAGAAAAAATCTCAGCGCTGTGAGAATAAATTTGCATTTTTTCAAAAATATTGTCCCCTACTACTTTTCCCGCCCCACCTGCTTTATTTGACTTTTTGCATTTTCAATATTTTAATATAGTTTTTTCACCTAGCCTACTTAGCTGTTTAATAGAACAAAAGTAGAACATGGCCCACCAGTGCAGGGGTAGCCTACTACCTAAGGCCTCTTCCTCATTTATAAAAAGCTCGCCTACCTACCCGCACATCAATATACTCTGCAATTATTCCTCTGTTCGTTAAATAGCGGATGGCACGCACCGCGTCTTCGACTTGGCCAGCCGCTGGACGGTCAACTGTCATTTTAATTGAGTACCCTACCCCGTCGAGACTGACTAGCAACTGGCGAGTAGTACTAGCTGGCAGAATCATTTTATTAACAGTAAGATTGTTTTCTTTGAAATGTCCCACAACCTTACCGATAAACTGCAGAAAACGGCCGCTAATTACTGAATTGCCAACGCTTGCACGAATTCCAGTTTGATCCTCGACGGCGATAACTGACGTGCCGAGAATATTACGTTCAAATACTACACCTGTGCTATCAACATAAGCTTTCATGATACCAGATTGCCAATAAACCACTGGCGAGCGCAAATTAACCGAAAAATCGGCCGACCAGAGAGCACCTTTAGCTGGCGGCGACACGCTGGATACTTCTGGGTATCTACTTTGAATAGCTCGGCTAAGATTATTAGCATTGATGTTTACAGCCAACCGCTCAAGCGGATTAGCAGAGAGGTAATCATGAATTGCTGCTGCATAATCGCGTGCGGCAGTTTGTACTTCTGGATCGTTACTGGTGCCGACAATTTGCACTTTCGGCTCGACAATAATCTGAGTAAGCAGCCACCCCAAACCAGCAATTAGCACTAATGCGCTAATCAACGCTAAGCGGATAGAGCGGCGTTTGCGCTTCAGATTGTGCGCCTGTACGCGCGGCGATTGCAAGCTAGCCGATTGCTCATTAGGACTAGACACCGAGGAAATGAGACTGCCAGTCAAGGTACGATTACGCCGAAATAATGTTCCCGCACTAAGCGAGTTATCATCAACCACAGCACGGCGCCGCACAGGCTGTGCGGCGCGACGTGATTTAGATTTTTTCGATCTCATACCAAACATGCTTGTGGTATTAATTATATCATTTTGCAGCGCTATCAGGGTTCGTTCGGCGGCTATTAGCAGCATCTAGAATCATATCGGCCATATCTTTAGCAGCACCAGGATGTGCAAACGACAGAAAAGCCTGCCCCATTTGCCGTGCTTCTGCAGGATCGTCAATAAGGTTTTTTATCTCGTCGACGAGTAGTTGCGGCGTTTTTTCCATTTGCATTTCGTCGATGACTTTGACAGCACCTTTGTCTTCATACACCTTAGCATTTTTAATTTGATGACCGCCAGTCAAAAAGCCGTTCGGCACCAGAATCGTCGGTTTGGCCAGCGCTGCCAACTCGAGAATTGTGGTCGCACCAGCTCGTGCCACCACAACATCAGCCGCACCAAGCATATCAATCATGCCATCGCTAACAAAGTCATAGACTTTAGCTTGATCTGTATCCTCTGGCAACCGCTGCCGAATCTCGGCATACTGGCCAGTACCAGTTATTAAAATTACGCTAGTGAACTGTGTAAGTTCGCTAATAGTATCTGCCACAGCATTGTTCAACCGTTCCGCACCCAAACCGCCGCCAGTAACCAGCACTAACGGTCTGTTACTTGGAAAGCCTAGTTTTTCCTTAACCACGCGGCGCTGTTGCTCGCTGTATGGTTTGAATCCTTCGCGAATCGGTACGCCAACGTAACGGCTAATCGCCTTGGGGTACGGATAATACTCTAGCGGAGCGCCAGTGCCAATGCGATCAGCCCAACGTGCCAATACGCGATTAGTTAACCCTGGATGAGCGTCTGAGTCGTGAATTACCAGCGGAATGCGCAGCACATGTGCCGCCAAACCGACTGGCATGCAAACGTAGCCTCCTTTCGTGAATATCACGTCTGGACGCCAGGCGATTAGTTTCACTAGGCTCTGAACAAAACCCACGCACACCTTTAGCGCATCAACAAAATTTGGCCACACAATCGTCCGTAAGCGTAGCAGCTGACGCACAATGCTAAGATTATGATAGCGGCGTAATTTACCGCTAGCAATGACATCTACGCGCACCGAGCTATCAAAGCTAGCCATAACATTGCGCGCTTGCTTGCTAAATTTGCGGTCAACCCAAAACCGCAGTTCTGCATCTGGCTGCTGTTTTTTAACTTCTCGCAACACGGCGACGACTGGAGTAACGTGACCCCCCGAGCCGCCGCCTACGGCTAATATCCGCATCTTGGCCTCCTATATCTATTGGTTTATGTGCAGTATATCGCGATAACTGGAAAACGATCCCCAAAGCCGCGCCCGAAAACAGCATACTACTGCCGCCAGCACTCAAGAACGGCAGCGTTATACCTGTTAACGGCGCTAAATGAATCATTGATGCAATATTCATGAAGAAGTGCGCAAATAACCAGCCAAAAATACCCGCCACTACCAATCGCCTGGTCATATCTGGCGAGTATTCAGCAACTCGCAAAACCCGCAGCAACAAAACTGCAAACAGCACTACTACCAACACCGTCCCGGCAAAACCAAAAATCTCGCCAATTACAGCAAAAATCGAATCGTTAATTGCCTCTGGCAAGTAGCCTGTCGATTGAATACTCTTGCCGATACCGCGGCCAGTTAACCCGCCTGTCCCCAACGCAATCATTGCGTTTTTGATATGATAATCGTTATCGTCTTGCGAAGCTGATTTACTCGCTCCGAAAAACGTCGTAATCCGTTCCAACCGGTGCGGCGCCGTTACTGCCGTGAGCCCCAAAAACAGCACGCCCACTAATGCAATTTGCATCAGAGTTTTCATTCTTATCGTACTCACCATAAATATCGACGCCGCAGCCGCCGCTATCGCCACCCCCGAGCCCATATCTTTTTGCAACACTACGACAATAAATAACAAAAAGCCAACCAACGCCGCTGCTGGATAGACTGTTTCTTTCAAGTCGTTTATCTTACCCTCTTGGTAGCGTTTACCTAAAAACACCGCCATATACAAAGTCATTGCTAATTTTAGCAGCTCGGACGGCTGAAAATTAACTGGTCCCAAGTGAAACCAGCGATAAGCGCCTAGCGTATTTTGCGCTATTGCATCAACATGCAGAATATTTCCAATCAAAAAGAGCAAAAACGATAAGCCAATCCCAATCATCATTAACTGAAAAATATACTTCTTGAGATAATCAAACGGTACCAATATTAACAGTACAAAACCACTAACTGCCAGGCTAATACCCATAAGCTGTTTGAAAAAGAAATACGTACTAGAATAATCGCTGCCATAAGCACTATTCTGCAAATTAGCATACTGCGGCCCGACCGAATAAACAATTATCATTCCTACCAGCATTAACAACGCCGCACATAACACTAACCAATAATCAGGCCGGTGTTTACGCTGAATTTTGCCATCGGTAAATTGTACGTACCTGTCGCGGTGCCGAGCGCCAATCACGGAGCAATATGCCCCCCGGTCATCGCCATTGCTATACCCACGAAAGCCGCCACGCCAGCAATCACCCAAAAACGCATCGTCACTTTAGCCTCTGGCCAGCCTGATGCCTCCAGATGATGATGGATCGGCGCCGACAGGAATATCTTGCGATGGAATAATTTCTTGCTGGTCATCTGCAACAAGCTAGACCCAGCCTCGACCACGAACAATATGCCGATAATCGGCAGCAAAAACAGCGTGTTGGTCATCATCGCTACCACGCCCAAGCTCGTCCCAAAAGCAAAGCTGCCAACGTCGCCCATAAAGAACCGCGCTGGAAAGATATTGAACCACAAATAACTCAGCAAAGCGCCGACCACTGTGAAACAGAACGCCGCTAACTTCAAATGGCCTTGTAATAGCGCAATCACACCAAATGCAGAAAACGACATTACCAGCAAACCGCCCGCCAAGCCGTCCAGGCCGTCGCTTATATTGACCGCGTTACCCGTCGCTACCACCGTAAACACAAACAATCCGACAATCCACGCGCCCATTTGCCAATCGCCAACGTATGGGATATGCACCGACGAGTAGCCGAGCTTACAGAAGAAAAACCAGCCCAGCACCAGCCCGACGCCGATAATCATGGCAAATTTCACCCAGCTACGCAAGCCAGCATCCTTGCGGTTAGAGCCAAAAACATTCAAAATATCATCAATCAAACCAATCGCCGCACCGCCAACCAAAGCCGCCAATGGCAGCCAAGTTTGCGCTCGATCCAGATTAAAGGCCAGCGTCACCGCCACAATCGCCACTACGGCAATTATTCCCGCCATCGTCGGAATATGCCGCTCGATTTTCTTCTTATGTAATAAGTTAAAAATCTTGAGTTTTTCGCCAGTTACCGCTGCTGTACGCTGTGTTTTCCAGAATTTATACTTGTAAGCGAAATACGTATATACTGGCGTTAGCAGCATCGCCAGTAGAAATGCCATCAAGCTCATTAGAAAAACCGAGTTCAATTCGTTTCCAAAAGTTACAATCGACATATTACCATTATACTCCCTACCCTACTCTCTCGGGGCTAATTTTAAGTATTTTATCATCCAGTTGGATATCTCGTTGAAAATAGGCTTGGCATCCGAGCCGCCACCCATACCGCGGCCGTCTGCCGCTATCTCTACCATGATAACGTAACGCGGAATTTTGCCGTATTCGCCGCCAAAACCCAGATAGGTACCAATCGTCTCGTTATCATCGTACTTGCCGTTAACAATCACCTGCGAAGTACCGGTCTTGCCGCCGACTAGCCAGCGTTCCGAGTCGTCATGTGGCTTATATGTCGCATAATGAGCCTGATGCACCATTTCGCGCACTGTCTGCGACGAAGCTTCGCTGATAGCGGGAGTACTGGCTTTTTGCGCCGCTGCCGTAAATTTGCCATTACTATCCATTGTACCGTTAATCACCGTCGGCATGTGATATGTACCGCCATTAACCACCGAACAAAAGCCGCTCGCCACCTGGATCATCGTCACATTCATACCCTGGCCAAACACCATATTACTGTAACGCACGGCATTACCTTCTTGCTGTGCTGGCGAAATAACTGTGCCGCCCGCCTCATTCGCCAGCTCAATACCAGTCAGCTGCCCCAGCCGGAAACGATTATAAAAGTAATCATAAATCGTATCGCGAGCGCCGCGAGTAATATAAGAACCATTTCCCAGCCGCTGCGCAATCGTTACCATACCAGTATTCAGCGACCAGTTCAGCGCTGTCTGCATAGTGATGTCGCCGTTCAAGAAGCTATTTTTCGAAGCGTTATTGATCGTGATGTCTTCAACCTTGATTTTACCAGTATTGTTGTAAGTACTCTGCGGCGAGATAACGCCTTTGTCGATTCCGGTCGCTACCGTGAAAGTCTTGACATCAGAGCCCGCTTCGTACGGATGCGAAATCGTATCGTTGTTAAAGACCGACACGTCAGAAGTATTGATATTCGATGGATCATACGTCGGCATATTAGCCATTGCCAGCACTTTGCCAGTACTTGGCTCCATGACGATAGCGCTTGCTCTAGTGGCTTTACTACGCTTAGCACCAGCCTCAAGCGCTGATTCGACTTGTGTCTGGATATTACGATCAATCGTCAAAACAATACTCCGTCCATTTACTGCCGGCTGGCGGACATTCTTATCACCAATTGTCAGCGGTACGTCGCGAGCGTCCGTCACCGTTTTGAGCATACCGTCGCGCCCAGACAGAGTTTGGTTATTAGCTTGCTCGAAGCCATATACTCCTTTACCCTCGTGATTAACAAAACCCAAAACCTGGCTAGCCAATCGTCCTTCAGGATAGACCCGGCGCGTTCCAACTTCGAAACCGATACCCGCTAGCTTTTTCTTCTTGATTAATTCAGCCTGCGTCCGCGTAATATATTTCGTCAAAATTTGGTAGCGGCTAGGTTTTTTGTCGATCAGCGCCGCGAAACCATCAACTACGTTGCCGCCAGCGACGCTATTCAGCGTATCAACCACCGCCTGCTTATCAGATACTTGTGTTGGATCAGCCCAAACTTTATAGACTGTCTCGTTCATCACCAGCGGCTTCGGGTCGCTGCCGTCCATAGCGTAAATCTCGCCGCGCTGCGCTTTGAGCGTGAACTTCTTAATCTGCTCATTATCAGCCTGTGTTACATAGTAATCATGCCGCACTACCTGCACCACGAAAAGTTGCACTACAAAAATGGCCGAGACGACCAACACTATACTAAACAAAAAGCCAACTCTCGAGCGTCGAATAAAACGAGTTGGCGATACGCTCATGATCTTAGAACTCCTATTTGCTTACATACTGAGTATCAGCCGGGGTAGCCATCCTTTGAGCAACGCTGCTGTCTTTAACTGATTGCAGAGCTGTTAGGCGAGCATTCTCAACCGCCAAATCACTCTTCTGTTCGGTCAACGTCGAAATTTTATTACTGACGTCATTTGACTCATAATCATAGCCCGAAACACTCCCCGCTTGTGTTAAGTATAACAGACCTAGCAGCGTCAAGAGAAGTGCAATAATAATCGCATTAGAAATCGGGCCGAGTTTGATAGCCGATGCAAAAGCAACTGTATTGCGGTTGCGCCCATAATTACCTTGGCGCCGGCTATTAAATTGTGTAGTTCGTGAATATGACATGTGGTGGATTCGTTTTTGTTATTTATTTTGACACTCAAAAGCCAGAGGAACGTTAGGAGAAAAACGAAAATTACGCTCCTCTGCCCTATGAGTTGTGTTATTTTTGCCTAAGCGGCGCGGCGCACGACAGTGATGTCATGCTGAACGTCGGCTTGGACTTGTACTTGGATGCGGCGAGTCATGCTACATCTTCCTTTCTGTTTTTATATTTTCACAGCGACACGAAGCTTAGCACTTCGCGAGCGCGGATTGTGAACATCTTTAGTGGCTCCATCGACAGGATGCTTCGTAATGATACGAAGCTCTGCCTCGTAGCCGTTTTCGGCCTGTTCGGCAAAGTATCGCTTAACGATACGATCCTCCAGGCTATGAAAGCTAATTACACCGACTCGCCCGCCCTGCGACAACAGCTCGGGTAATAATGGCATAATCGCTCGTACTTGCTCAAGTTCATCGTTTACAAAAATCCGAATCGCCTGAAAAGTACGTGTCGCCGGATGCGTTCGCTGGCGCCGTCCGACATGCGCCCTCAAGATAGCCGATGCTAAATCTTCGGTTGTCGCCAGCGGTCTAGCCTTAATAATCGCAGCAGCATAACGCCGCGCAATATTTGGCCGCTCTTCGCCGTAATCGCGAATAATCCGCTCCAGCTCGCTCTGCGAATAGGTGTTGACCACCTGCTCTGCAGTTAAAGCTTGCCGCCGATCCATCCGCATATCCAGCGGACCGCTATGCGAAAATGAAAATCCTCGCTCAGCCCTATCAAGCTGTGGTGACGACACCCCCAAATCAATCAATATCATATCAAACCGCTTACCTATAGCAATCAGCTGCCGGGCAGCGCTGACAAAATCAGCGTGTATTAATTCTGCCCCTTTGCCGACAAATGCCGCTAGGTTTGCTTGTGCAAATTCATCGCGATCGACCAAAGTCATTCCGCGATAATTATGCGTTCGTTCGACAATGGCGCCCGCGTGTCCGCCGTATCCAGCCGTCAGGTCGAGATAACTCTCGCCATCTTTAGGATTAAGCAGCCGCACAACGTCATTAAGTAATACTGGAACATGAAGTGGTGGATGTTCTTTAATACTCATTCCCCCATCATACCATATGGTCTGGCGAGGGACTCGAGATCACCAATCTGATAGCGAGCTGTTTGTTTTCGCATAGGTGTGTTTGTTTTAGTTTAGTCAAGTATGCTTAAAATCAAGAGCTGTCAAACAACTCATATCGTATTTAGCATACCTTTGAGAGACTTGTGTGTGAGGTGGAGTTTTTGGGAGGTGTTGTGTTAGAGGAAAGAACTTTCGACAATTTTAGCGTGGGTCGATATTCCACTGCTCACTATCAGGTTGTTGATCTCGAGGATGTCCAACTTCGAATTGTAAAAGTGCCACAAACTATACGGCTACGCGCCCAAAGACAGCGTCGCCCGCGATACGTAAGCATCAGGTACGCAAACCAAGACGCCCGCCCTACCGTACATAGATTGGCTAACAGCTGCGTCGGTCATAACTACCCTACTTTCTTTTGTTATTTTACGCGGTGGTGTTTGTTTTGACTCGAGATTTCATCTCTTGCCTTGCCACTGGCTTTATCATACAACGTTTCATCATGCTTGTGCAATACCTTTTTTACTAAAAATGATAACTTCTTTACTTTTCCACAAAAACGTGGAAAACTATAGTGTTTATATAAGCAGATAGACGCTATATGTAGCGTCTATAGAGGTCAGCCATGACAGAAAACGCTGCTTATGCAAAATATATCCGCATCAGCTGGCGCGCCACCGCATCTGGATCATGCCGGATAAAACTGCGTACCGACGCAATCGGGTCGCTTGATTGCGCGCCCGCCCATATATTTTTAGCTAGGATACCAGCCCCGCGAAACTCATAATGTTGGCGTTTAAGTTCGCTAATATCATATTGCACCGTATGTTCGCCGTCATGGGCATACTTCGCCATCAGCTCTCTCGATGGTTCGTCGGTATTGAAGACGACATAGTCTAGAAACTCGCTACCGGCCAAACGCTCAATTTCGCTGGCAAAATCCGCTACACTCAAACCATCAGTCGGGCCGGGTTTGGTTACTAGATTACAAACAAAAACACATTTCGCCCGCGTCGCTGCCAATGCTTCCTGAATTTCGCCAATTACCAGCGCCGGCGCCAAACTACCGTAGAGATTGCCCGGTGCAATCACCACCATATCTGCTTCCAAAATTGCTTGAACGGCCGCTGGGTGCGCCACCGCCTCTGGCTCTAGCCACACTTTTGGCCGTTTGGCGATATCGGCATGCGCAATCTTGAATTGCCCTTTGATCGGCTCGCCCGAAGCGCTCTCGACACACAGCGTAATATCGGTTAAAGTTGTCGGAATTACCCTGCCTTGAATATTGAGAACTTGGCTAGCCAGCTGCACTGCCTCGCCAAAGCTACCGGTCATTTTCTCGAGCGCTGTCAAAAACAGATTACCGAAAGCATGCCCCTTCAAACTACCATCATCGAAACGATAATTAAACAGATCGCGCACCCGCGGACTATCGCTCAGTGCTACTAAACACTGCCGCACATCGCCCGGCGGCAGCACGCCAAGTTCGTCGCGCAGCTGTCCCGTCGACCCGCCATCATCTGCCATATTGACCAGCGCTGTCAAATCAGACACGTATTTTTTGAGACCTGTTAGCAGCGTGAAACTGCCAGTGCCGCCTCCAATGACTACAATTTTTGCTCCGCTGTCGCCATGCTCTTCGCTCATTATTCCCCTTCTGGCGTGCTCGCTTCGCTATCGCCGCGTAGTTCCTTCTTGCCCTTTAATTCGTATTTTATACCAGTCATATCGCTAGTCATATAGTCATCGTTGAGCAGATTAACGAACTTCGCCGCATCCTTGGCATCCATAATAATAATCTCGCCAGTAGCATCGTCAGTCATCAATTCTAGGCCCATTTCGTCAGCTTGCTCGATGACTTGCTCCTGCGTCACCAGACCAATTTCAACTTTCTGCAACTTAGTTACTAGCGATTTAGTATCGCGCACCAACGCATCGAAAGTCATACCTTCAGGGAACTTTAACTTAAAGTTTTTCTCGATTTCAGCAATTTTTTCCTCGGCAATAGCAAACTGCTTAGCATCGTAACCAAACAAACGGATAAATTTCGGCTCGCTAAAGGCAAAAATATCACCGCCGGCAATCAACACTTGATTATCTGGCGTAATTTTTAGGCCGACATCAGCACTGAACGGTTGAAACGAATCGCCGTTATACATCCAAGCGGTTGCGCCTTTAAGTACTTGTGACTGCGGTAAAATCTTAGCCACAAAAAACGGCTCGGCCCCCTGGCGGCTGAAGCGCGCTACAATTCCCTTGACCTTCTTGAACTCATGGTCGCCTTCGCGGAACACTTCTAGCGTTTCCTCGCCGTAGCGAATCTGCTCAATCACCTCTTGCGCGTGATCTACTCGATCCAAGGTAGTACGCTCCAACACATTATCCTCAGCAGCCGCCGCTTCAAAGTCGCGCACCATCATACCAGTAGCCGCACCAGTTTGTACCTGGCTAATCATGTCGTAAAGGAATAATACCTTGAGCTGCGCCTTGAGCTCCTTGGCGTAATTAGTGGCATAAACAGTGTAGCCCTTGGTAAATAGAAATAAGTCGATTTCGAGCTCGTCCTTATGCGCATCAGCTTGGTTCGCCCAGAGGAAAATATCAGTTGGCTCGGACACTTGTTCATAGGTTGGTGTTGATTGATTAGCATTCATGATACCTATTTTACTACAATAAGCTGCATTTCATCTAAAGCAAGGATTTCCCCGTATCATAAACTATAAAACTTAGTCTTTCTTAGATTTTAGACTATTTTTACGAAAATTTTACAATTCGATTTGTTGCAGAGATAGTTGGATTAATGCTATCTATTGCTTTTTTATTACGTTTATGCTATAATATAGGTATGGTTACCCACGATAAATTACACTCTCCTGAAAGTTTATCCCGATACGAAACACTAATTAAAACTCTTGGCGCACGCGGACTGATTGCATCATATGAACAAGAAAGGGCAACCGTCAGCCTTTGCGGTCATGATTATTATGTAATTGGACCATCTACCCCTATCGATCAAGGAGCAAGCATTGATATAGGATCGAAGACCGCCATAATAGTTGACACAGTTCGTGATACCGCCTTACGCAATTTTGTCAACAAACTCAGTCCAGCCTACAATCGTATAGCTTGCCCTGAAACCAGGAAAGAAGGACTAACTGGACTAGCGTCAGTAGTTAGACGTGTACTAAGCTATGATTCTGAAGCTGTAATCGGGTTATATCAAGAGGACTATCAGAGTCATGAGCCGATTGTTCCAAGAGGTTTAGGCTATTTTATTAATATGAAGAAAGGTATCTGTCTACAACAGGCACTTCTAAACGCAGCAGCTCTTGAACACGCCCGAAAAACAAAAGCCATACCAACCAATGCAGTTATTTCACTGGAAACAGAACACAACAAAGATACTGCCGAATATCATGCTTTCACAAACCTGTTGGTTGATAGTGAACTATGGCGCATTGATTCTACACAGCCTAGAGATAAGCGTGCCGTTCTTCAAACATCTTATACTTAATTATTGCACCGAATCCTCGCCAAAATGTTTTTGCAAGCGCATTTTGATCGAACCATGGTGGCGGCCGAGTTTCTGGCTCATCGCAGCAATACTTTCGCCGTTAATGAACATTTGGCGCAATTCATCGTCATCAGCCTTAATCCATGGCTTATAAGCATTAGGATAAGTCTGGCGCATTTTAGCAATTTTAGCCGACCAGTTAGAATTAGTACTGTTCACTTTTTTGGCGGGCGTAAGTTCACCGGCCGCGCGTTTGTCGGCTTTTGGTTGTAAGTGCGCGAACTTTTTAGCATCATCTGCCGCCCGCGCACGCAGCTGCTCATCGATCATATAAGCTTCATCGCTCATCTGCAAAGCCATGCGGTTAATACCAGTCAAATACAAATTATCAATATCGCGCACCCGGCTAAGCGCCACATAGCCCATGCCTGGCACAAAGGCTTTGCGCAGGTCAATTCGCGCACTATCCAGCGTCATTCCTTGGCTCTTGTGGACGGTAATCGCCCACGCCAAACGCAGCGGAATTTGGCTAATGCTAGCTCGTTTGCGCGTACCGTCGCGCAACTCCCAAGTGTCAGGCTGCATAGTCACCGTCCGGCCATTACGAAACTCCACTACCGGATAATCCGTCGCTGGCTCGAAATCGACCACCATGCCGATACTGCCATTAGCATAACGCCGCGCCTGATCGTTTTTGACCGCCATCACTAATGCGCCTATTTTAAGGGTCAGTACCTCTGGCGCTAGTACGCTACGCTGCAAATTATCAACGTAGTTGTTACTACCAGTAGTGTGGCGTTGATACAACACCTCGTCGCCCGGCAATTCAGCCAGCCTGGCTTGATTAATTCTATCGACATCAACGTTCACGGTATGCAGCTCTGTCAAATCTGCCCCGGCGGGCGGCTGAAATTCGGTCCGCTCAAGCAATTGTTCGGCATGGCGGCGGCGCAAATCGCCAGCCCGCATCGCCGTCAAGATTTCTAACAGCGTATCGCCGTCGCGCTGGCGAAACTGCTCGCTCAGATACAATACCGTCGGATCAAGCTCGCGCCACGCCGATGAATTCACTACAAAACCACCCTCGCGGCCTTGCGCTCGATTAACTGGCGGCAGCTGAAAGAAGTCGCCAGAAAGCACCACTTGGATGCCGCCGAACGGCTCGTCGACTCGTTTTCGCACCAAACGGCAAACTTCGTCAACCATATCCAAGCGGTAATCGTGCAACATGCTAATCTCATCAATAATCAAGACATCGGTTTTTTCGATAATTTCGCGGCGAGTCTTGCTAACATGTTCGGCAAAACCATTCGGCAGGCGGTCACTGACGCCAATCCCCGACCAAGCATGAATCGTCGCGCCGCCCAGATACGTCGCCGCTAGCCCGGTCGTCGCCGTCACCGAGACGTACTTACCGCTAGCCTTGCTCAAGTTAATGAATTGATTCAGCACGAAAGTCTTGCCCGTTCCTGCCGGGCCGGTCAGCAGTGCGCTTTCGCCGCTCAATAATATTTCTAAGGCTAAATCTTGCTTCACTACCCTTATTATACAACTTAAGGCGCGGGACTACTTATCCCAAGCAAAACCGTTACCAAAATGACCGTAGCGCGCTGTTGGTTCGTATTGCGGACGAGCCAGCTGCAACTTATCAATAATACCCGCTGGACTGAGGTCGTAACCTGCGATTGGCTTCTCGACGCCGTCAACTACCGCTGTAGCCTCAACTGGTTGGTCGTGGCCAATTGCGTATGCCAAGCGCACCAGCACTTCCTGAGCTGCAAACTCTTTAAGATAATCAACCGCGATCCGCCGCGCCATATAGGCGCCGCTGCGATCGACCTTAGTGGCGTCCTTGCCGCTAAACGCCCCGCCGCCTAGCGGAATCCGCGGACCATAATTATCAACTGCTAATTTACGCCCAGTCAAACCAGCGTCTGCCGCGAAACCGCCAATTTGCCAATCGCCCGCCGGATTTATATGCAGAGAAATGCCATCAAAATCACCTGCCACATATTCTTGCTGTGCAAACCACTGCCGCACTGCAGCCGCCAGCTCGTCGTGCGGCGCATTCTGGAAGCTGGCAACAATTGCCGCAATCTGGCCGCCATAAGTCGTCACCTGCGTTTTGCCGTCATAAGGCCATTTCTCATACAAAAAGCGATTCAAGGCCCGCGCCAAAGCATACTCTAGCGGCAATAATTCTGGTGTCTCAGCACAAGCATAGCCAATCATCACGCCTTGATCGCCAGCGCCGCCCGCGTCCACGCCCTGAGCAATCTCTGGGCTCTGGCGTGCAATCCGCTCAATAATTTCCACGTCGTCGCCAGCCAGCCGTCGCGCAATCTGCTTGACGTCAACTAGCTCGCTCGACGACACTTCACCGGTTAGAAACAGCGCGCCATGGCCGCCGCAAGCCTCAATCGCCACTCGGGCTTGCGGGTCTTTGGCAAGATACGCGTCCAAAATAGCGTCGCTGATTTGGTCGCAAATCTTGTCCGGATGTTTCGGCGAAACGCTCTCGGCCGTACGATATACTGCTTGATTATTAGATTCTACAGACATAAAAACTCCTTTCTATCTGCCCCGCTTGAGGCCAAGAAAGGAGCCGCAAAGACAATATCTCTCCTGGTCAAGCAGGCTGGAATTAGCACCTTGCTGTAAAAGCAGGTTGCCGGCGAGTCATCAGGCCAGTCCCTCGTCGCACTCTGGATATTAAATTATTAACAAATCTATTATAGCACGCCCCACCCCGCCGAATCTAGATTGACAGCAAAAACAGCCAAGACTCTCTCGCTATAGACGAACGCCAGCCCGCGCTTTGTTTGCCCACTCATCCGCTAGCTCGTTCTGCTCGTGGCCGACGTGGCCGCGCACCCAAACCAGCTTCGGTTGCGTCGATTGGTAAAGCGCATAAGCTTGCTGCACGAGATCGAGATTTTTAATGTCGCCGCCTTTTTTACGCCAGCCTTTAGCAGCCCAGCCTGGCGCCCACTTGGTTAACACATTGATCCAAAATTCGCTATCGCTATGAATTTCGCACGGCTCATCGCTAGCTAGCTCCATCGCTGCGATCAGCGCCATGCCCTCCATACGAATATTCGTCGTCTGACCGTCTTCGCTGCCCAACGCTACCGGCCGGCCGTTTTCAATTACCGCGTAACCGCCTGGTCCTGGATTCGGGCTAGCACTACCGTCTGTAAAAAATACTCTCACTTCTTTCCTGCTTTCTAAATATCGCGGACTGGCCGCAGCAGCTTCAGCTCGTCTGGCATATACCACTTGTTGCCGCGATTATCTTGTTCATATTTATACTCTATCATGTGATCAGCCTGAAAATAGTCGCCTGTACCAACAATCTTGTACTGAATATACATTTTGCGTACTGAATCGCTCTGCGGCATCGGCCCGCGATATAAACGCAGCTCAAAAATCTCGCCTGGCTTGAGAAATTTATTCAAGTCACCTCGCTGCCCTAATATCTCATATTTATCAAGCTCCACATCAAAGCTCGCATGGTTGCGAATATGAGCCCACACCTCGAGGTACTTATTGTCGCCCGACGGATGCGCCTCGGTGCGCTCAACCTCTATCTCGGGAATCACTTTTTGCCCGTTAGCCGAGTGATATTGATCGGGCTGAGATTTGCTATCTGGTTTCCTGATATCTGGAGCGGTCTCTGAGACGTCTTTATCAAAGTTATTTTCGTCCCTACTGCCGCGATTATCTTGCGACGAGGCCATATCATTATTATTAAGACGCGCCAGATATTCGTCATCGCCATCCGGCTCGCCAAAAATTAAATCACGCAACCATCCCATACATCTATTGTACAGTATTTAGACAAAGCTACACATACGCTATATATAGTGCCGCTATATATAGCGTATGTACTGCCGTGGAAAAATCAGGGAAATCTTCGAGGTACGCTAGACTACTGTTATTCTGCTTATATTTGGCACTCTTGACACGCGAGTGCCAACCGATTACAATAAAATGTAGAGCAAAAGCTCGCCAAATCATAAACGAAAGGAGTAATACAAATGAGTAAACT
>ERZ772874.100-NODE-100-length-43778-cov-10.915353_pt1 | contig 43778 bp, 39 predicted proteins | sample MGYA00580586_ERZ772874 | MGnify/ENA primary metagenome ERZ772874 (study PRJEB29015, sample SAMEA2737952) | human oral metagenome | biome: human oral; feature: human-associated habitat; material: dental | place: China | collected 2154 ... | reverse complement strand
CGAAGGAAAATAAGCGGGCGACGGTCGAGATTGGCTGAGCCATACAGAAACGGCGCGCGTCCTGTGACGGCCGCCGTTTTTGCGTAAGGAGAGATACAGAGTGGATTCTATCACAATGAAGGTACCTGTTACCGTCAAGGCGAAACTGACGGAAAAGCTGCGTGCAAAGATGCTCAAGGAGATGGAAGAGGGGCTCAGCCGTGCTGAGCTCGAGCTCCAGCAGCTCGGCATTCAGGAAAAACGCGTCATGCAGGAGGCGGAACAGGGTGAGCTCACGCCCCAGGCGATCCAGCACATCAATACGATCCGCCAGGAGCGTCAGCGCCGCATGGACTATGTTGAGGAGACGCGCGCCCATCAGGAGGAACTGCAGAAATTCGCCGAGGGGGCGGAGATCGTCCAGGGCACCCTCGAACGCCTGGTCAAGGCAAACGTGGGTGACGATATGCGTGAACTGATGAATGTCGAGATTCTGGTGGAGGATGACAAGATTGTCGCCATCCGTGCCTGATGAACGCATTATTATCGGCCGCGTCGGTGCGCCGCATGGCGTCCGCGGCGCTCTGCGCATCATTCCGCTGACGGATTTCCCCGAGCGGTTTGCCTCGCTGCACGAGGTCATGGCGGGCGATGAGCTCCTGCACATTGAGCACATGAAGCCACAGAGGAAGAATATTCTGATGCGCTTTCGCGAATATGCTGCCCGCGAAGATGCGCAGCGTCTGACGGGGCGCCTTCTCACGGTGCCGCGTGCACAGGCGGCGCCGCTCGGCGAGGGCGAATACTATGTCTTTGATATCGTGGGTCTTGCGGTATACGATGAGGCAGGGAATGAACTCGGCATCGTTGAGAATGTCCTCCGTACGGGCAGCAACGATGTCTATGCTGTACGCACGGAGGACGGCCGCGAGCTCCTTGTTCCGGCTCTGCGCGCGGTTGTGCTGCAGATCGATTTGAACGCCGGGCGCATGACAGTACGGCTGCCTGAATAGGCGGACGGGGAGCATACGCTCTCCGTTCCGCTTTTTCTATTCGGAAATTCGGTATATCCTTTGCGCAAAATTGTCGGTCATGCTATAATAAATAAAATTATTTCGAGTTTTACTCAATCATCAAAGGGGACGGCATATGCTCACCTGTATCACGCATTCTCCCGAGGAGACTGCGCATTTAGCGGGAACGATCGGTAAAATCATCCATGAGGGGACGGTGATCTGCCTCGATGGAGAGCTTGGTGTGGGCAAGACCCTGTTTGTACGGGCTCTCGCACGGACACTCGGCGTAGAGAGCGATGTGACGAGCCCGACATTTAATCTCATGAATATCTATGAGGGTGTTTGCCCGATTGTGCATTTTGACCTCTACCGGATCGCGTCCGAGGAGGAGCTCGAGGATATTGGCTTCTATGAATATGCAGAAGCGTCAGAGGGCATCATCCTGATCGAGTGGGCGGAAAAATTCCCGGATGCAATGCCGGAGGATCGCCTGCAGGTTCGTATTGACGCGCTTGACGGAGAGGATCGACAGTTTACTTTTGCCGCCGAAGGAGAGAAGAGCAGGTGCCTTTTAGGGGAGTTGAACAACATTGTCGATCGTGAGCATTGATACCTCCTCACAGGTCTCGAGTGTTGCTGTTCTCTCGGAGGAGTGCGTCGCTGCAGAGCTGAGTATGCAGGGCGCGCTGACGCATTCAGAAACGCTCATGCCCCATATCGAGACGGTACTCCATATGGCGCGCATAAAAAAAGAAGAACTTGAAGGCATCGCCGTTAGTATCGGTCCCGGTTCGTTTACCGGGCTGCGCATCGGTCTTGCGGCTGCAAAGATGATGTCATATGCTCTGTGCATTCCCTTGATTGGAGTTCCTACACTCGAGGCGCTTGCCCATCACTGCATCTGTGAGGGTGTGCGCCTCGTTTGTATGATGGACGCACAGAAGGGGAGCGCCTATGTACAGGAGTTCACATGGCGTGCGGATGGTGATGCATTGAAACTGCAAGAGGACCGTCCCCTTGTGATCCTGCCGCTGACGGAGGTTGTCGCTGCGCTCAAGGGAACGGCGCGGCCTGTTGTTTTGCTCGGCGATGCCATGCAGAAGCATATGGATGCAGCTCTGCCCGAAGATGTTCATCTTGCGCCGATTCATGCGCGTATGCCGCGTGCTGCCTGTGTGGGCCTTGCCGGACTCGCACGCCTGCGCCGCGGGGAATCGGACGATCCGATGACGGCGGTGCCGCTTTATTTGCGCCGCAGCGAGGCGGAAGTCCTCTGGGAGAAGCGGCACGGCAGCGAGGCGGCATCGTGATCCGATTTCGCGCACTGATGCCGGAGGATGCGGAGGATGTGGCGCGCGTCGAGTACGAGAGTTTTCCAACGCCATGGTCGCGCGAGGATTTCTGGCGTGAGGCGTCAAATGATTTCGCCTGCTACATTGTCGCCCTTGCCGACGACAGCATCATCGGCTTTGGCGGGTGCTGGATCTCATTTGAGGAGGCGCAGGTGATGAACATTGCCCTGACCGCTGCGCAGCGCGGCAGGGGCCTTGGCAGGCTCCTTATGAAAAAACTGATGCACGCAGCAGCGGCCCGCGGCGCCGAGCGCATGACGCTCGAGGTGCGGATGTCGAATACACCGGCGATCCGCCTCTATGAGGGGCTCGGTTTCTCTGCGGTCGGCGTGCGCAGGAAATACTATCAGGACAATGATGAGGATGCGATCCTCATGTGGCATACAAAGCTAAAGGAATTTGCAGATGAAAGATGTTCATCAGAAACTGACGCTTGGGATTGAGACGAGCTGCGATGAGACCTCGGCAGCTGTTTTGCGCGGGACGCGTGAGCTGCTCTCGTGTGTCATTGCCACGCAGATTCCGATTCATCAGAAATACGGCGGCGTGGTGCCGGAGATCGCCTCGCGCAATCATATTCTGAGCATCCTTCCTGTTGTTGAGCAGGCACTCCGCGAGGCGAGCACGGAACTGCCGGAGATCAATCAGATCGCTGTCACCTATGGGCCCGGGCTGGTCGGGGCACTTCTGGTCGGCGTATCAGCTGCCAAGTCGCTTGCCTTTTCGCTCGGTGTGCCGATCATTGGAGTGAATCACCTCGAGGGGCATATCTTTGCGAATTTCCTTGAGACGAAGGATCTTGAGCCTCCCTTTACGGCGCTTGTCGTTTCGGGCGGGCACACGGCACTCGTCGACGTGACGGACTATGAGACGTTTCGCCTGATGGGCAGGACGCGCGATGATGCGGCGGGCGAGGCATTTGACAAAGTGGCGCGCGTGATGGGGCTGCCGTATCCGGGCGGCCCCGAGATCGACAAACTCGCACGGGAAGGAAATCCGGCAGCGATTGACTTCCCGCGTGCGCTTGCCCGGGAGGGGAATTATGAGTTCAGCTTCAGCGGACTGAAATCTGCCGTGCTGAACTATATCAATAGTGAGAAGATGAAGGGGCATGAGCTCCATAAACCGGATATCGCCGCTTCTTTTCAGGCTGCTGTTGTCGAGGTGCTCGTGCATAAGGCATTTGAGGCGATTCACGAGGCAGGACGCGGGATACTTGTACTCGCGGGCGGAGTTGCAGCAAACAAGGCGCTTGAAAAGCGTCTCCGCGAGATGGCAGCGGAGCAGGGAATTCGCTACCTGTACCCCTCACCGCGTCTCTGTACGGACAATGCTGCAATGATTGCCTGCCGCGGTGCCTATCAGGCTATGGCGGGGCGGTACAGCGATCTCTATCTGAATGCTGTTCCGGGACTGGATTTTGCGTAATTCTGCTTATCGTACGGTGGAATGTGAACTGTTGTATGAGGCCCCTCGTACAACAGTTTTTTGTTGCAGAAACAGGGCAGAAGTGTGATATAATGAGATCGGAACATCGCTTGATTTTGTTGATGGCTCTTTTTCGAATCCGGCACGGCCGGTCGGGAATATTCTCACTCGGGGGAGTGAGATGAAATACGCTGCGTATGGAAATACGTTTTCGAAGAACGTTTCCGGGAGAGACTGGAACGGCTCTTTATAGATAAAACTTTTTATATCAGGGGGAATTGTTATGAGTCAACAGGGCGGAGGGGCACAGGAGGCCATGCAGAAATTTGGACGCTTCCTGTCCGGAATGGTTATGCCGAACATCGGTGCATTCATTGCATGGGGCTTTTTGACGGCGCTGTTCATTCCGACGGGGTGGATGCCGAACGAGTATCTCGCGCAGGTCGGCGGGCCGATGAGCAAGTGGCTGATCCCGCTGCTCATTGGTTACAGTGGCGGCGCAGCAATCTACGGGCACCGCGGCGGCGTTATGGCCGCGATCGCGACGTCGGGCATCATTGCGGGTTCAGACATTCCGATGTTCCTTGGCGCGATGATCATGGGTCCCTTGGGCGGCTGTATCATCAAGAAATTCGACGATGCCATCCGCGACAGCATCCCCGCCGGATTTGAGATGCTGGTCAACAACTTCTCACTCGGCATCCTCGGGGGCATTCTTGCAATGATTGCCTATGCCGTAGTCGGCCCCGTAGTTGCCGGTGCAAACGACATCCTGCGCAGCGGCGTGGAGGGGATTGTCGCGATGGGACTTCTTCCCCTGGCGTCCATCATCATCGAGCCGGCGAAGGTTCTCTTCCTCAACAATGCCCTCAACCACGGCGTGCTCAGCCCGCTCGGCATCCAACAGGCGCAGGAATACGGCAAGTCTATGTTCTTCCTACTTGAGGCGAACCCGGGCCCCGGTTTCGGCATCCTGCTCGCCTATTGGCTGTTCGGCAGGGGGATGGCAAAGTCGTCCTCGCCGGGGGCGATGATCATTCACGTTCTTGGCGGTATTCACGAAATCTATTTCCCATACATCCTGATGAAGCCGATCCTCATCATTGCTGCGATTGCGGGAGGCATGTCCGGCGTCTTTACACTCGGTCTCCTCGGCGGCGGACTCATTGCGCCGTCCTCTCCGGGGTCGATCTTTGCCATCATTGCCATGACACCGAGCGGATCGGCACTCTTTGCAAATCTCTCGGCATTTGCTGTCGCGACGGCGGTGTCCTGCGCGGTTGCATCCGTATTCATTAAGATGTCTAAGGATGTCGATGATGACTCGCTCGTGTCGGCACGCGAGAGCATGAGTGACATGAAGAACCGGGGCAAGGAGCTTCCCGCAGAGAAGAAAGTTGCAGGCAAGGACCTGAAGGCGATTGTCTACGCCTGCGATGCGGGCATGGGCTCCTCTGCACTCGGCGCTGCGGCTCTGCGCAAGAAACTCAAGAAGGACGGCTATACGGACATCTCCGTCACGAACTGCGCGATCGGAGCGATTCCGAGCGAGGCGCAGCTGGTCATCGCTCATGAAAAGCTTGCCGAGCGCGCCCTTGCAGACTCGCCGCAGGCAGAACACATCTGGGTGCGCGACTTTACGCAGAACAATGTCTATGAGATTGTCACGGCACGTCTGAAAGAGGCAGCGGTCGAAGCCGGAGGTCCGGCCTCCGATGCGGAAGCCGAGACTGCTGAGAAGATCGGTGCCGGCGTTCTGCTCAAAGAAAATGTTAAGGTTGGCCTTGCGACAGTCAGCCGTGAGGAGGCAATCACGACTGCAGGAAAACTCCTCGTCGCAGGCGGCTATGTCGATGAGGGCTATGTTCAGGGGATGCTCAACCGTGAGCAGGATCTCTCAACCTACATTGGCAAGGGCATTGCAATTCCGCATGGTGAGAACGCCGTCAAGGACACGATCAAAAAGACCGGCATCGTCGTTCTACAGTATCCCGAGGGCGTAAAATTCGGCGATGAGACGGCACATCTTGTCATCGGCATCGCGGGCGTCGGCAACGACCATCTTGCCATTCTCGCCAACATCGCGACCATGGTCGGCGACTATACGGACGAACAACTCGAGGAGCTCTTCAAGACCAAGAGTGCCGATGAACTCTATGAAGTCTTTACGAAGGCAGACTAAAAACTGAAAGGAGAATTCGATGAAGCAGGCAATCCATTTCGGAGGAGGCAATATCGGCCGCGGTTTTATCGGGGAGCTGCTTGTTCGCTCGGGCTATGAGGTCACCTTTATAGATGTCGCCGAGGCGCTGGTCGATGAGATCAACAAGCGCCGCTCCTATGACATCGAGGTTGTCGGGAACGATCCGAAGATCATCCATGTGGAACATGTGAAGGCGATCAACAGCAATACAAATCTCGAGGACCTGCTGGACGCATTCGTTACGGCGGATATTGTCACCACTGCCATCGGGCCTAACATTCTTAAGTTCATCGCACCGAATATCGCGAAGGGGCTGGCGCGCCGCCTTGAGACGAATGATGCGCCGCTGAACATTATCGCATGTGAGAATATGGTGGGCGGCTCAACAGTGCTGAGGAACTTCGTCTATGAGCATCTTGCCGATGATTTGAAGGAAAAAGCTGGACGCTCTATCGGCTTCCCGGACGCTGCCGTTGACCGCATTGTTCCGATTCAGCACAACGAGGATCCTCTGCTCGTCAAGGTCGAGCCGTTTGCCGAGTGGGATGTTGACCGCACGGGTGTGGTCGGTGCAGAGCCTCAGATCGAGGGCCTGACTTGGGTGGATAACCTCGAGGCGTATATCGAACGCAAACTCTTTTCCGTCAATACGGGACACGCCTCCATCGCCTACATGTCGTATTTGAAGGGGATTGAGGACATCGCTTCGGCGATGAAGGATGAGGAGATCGTCTCCTTTGTCCGCCGCGTTTGGGCAGAGACCAGCGAACTGCTCATCGAAAAGTTCGGCTTTGACCGCGAGAAGCTTGCGGCATACATTCGCACGGCAGAGGAGCGGTTTAGGAACCCACACCTCTCGGATGCCGTCACTCGTGTTGCACGCGGTCCGAAGCGAAAGCTCGGCGCAAAGGACCGCCTTGTCTCGCCGGCGCGGCAGCTCATCGAGCGCGGCAGGAGGCCGGAGGCGCTTGCGACCGTCATCGCCGCAGCGCTTCATTTCGACTATGCCGACGATCCCGAGGCGGCCGAGGTGCAGAACTATGTGAAGGAGCACGGTTTTGAGAAGGCCCTTACGCACTTCACGGAGATTCCGGCAGGCTCGGAACTCTTCAATCTCATCATTGAAAAGAATGTAGTATTGAAAAAATAAATTCTAAGGAATCGCTGAAAAAATGAAGTTCATCAGATTGGCGTGGATTCTTCGTCTGGACAAGGAGACAAACTGAACGCATAGCACAAGGACTATGCAGAGGTTTCTAGGTCACAGTGCGGGCAAAAATATGTCAAGTGTCATAAGCTGAATTTGTCAGAGCTTCCCTAATAGGATGACGGTACAATCGAGGTATTGTCATCCTTTTTTATATGCAGATGTCTGTGTTATAATGAGAAAAGTTTCTTGACGAAGCAATCATTTGCAATATGGAGTACATGATGACAGAACGTCCTGCATTTGAGGAGCTTTCATCCTATAAAGAATTTCAAAAGTATTATTGGTATCGGGCAGAATTGGTGGAAATTTGCAAGAGCATTGGCGTTGATCACGCAGGAGTAAAGACGGAACTCAATCACAATATTGCCGAATACTTTAAGGGGAACCGCATCAAAAAAGTATCCCGCTCCGTGTCATCCGTATCATCAGATACAATCACTTTGGACACACCTCTGCTTGGCTGTAAATTTTCCTTCAATGCAAAGTTCCGGGTATATTTTTCATCGTTGACAGGGATTGTACCGTTTAAGTTTACAGCGAATATGGCGACGGCATGGCGGCGAGTGAAGGCGGTGCAGGACACGGCGTTTACCATACGCGACTTGCTGAAGGTATACGAGGGAGATTATGCCTATGCGACATACGGCGCATCTGCGTGTGAATGGAATCAATTCCTAAAAGATTTTTGCGCAGATGAGGGCAATGATCGATTTAAGCCCAAATTACAACCGTGGCTGCTCTCTGGAATATCATACGCGCGTCTGATCAACCGAAAATTTATTCTCCTGCCTTGGTGCAGGAGAATATGGAGATATTGGAGAAATTTGCTTCCTCGAAGTCTATATAAGGAGGATTTACATTGAACTACCGAAACCTTGGCAATCTCACGGTCTCATCCGTCGGGCTTGGCTGTATGGGGATGAGTCAGAGCTATGGTGCGCCCGCCGAAAAGAAGGAAATGCGCGAGCTGATTGCCGCTGCCATAGATATGGGGATCACGCATTTTGATACGGCAGAGGTATACGGTACGCCCGATGATCCGCATGAAAACGAGCGGTTGGTCGGCACAGCGCTCGCACCGTATCGGGATAAGGTCGTGCTTGCAACGAAGTTTGGCGTGCACTTTGACATGAGCCTGTTAAAGCAGGGGAAAAGCCCTATTGTTCCGGATGCCCGTCCGGAGACCATTCGTATGTCCGTAGACGGCTCACTCCAAAGACTCGGGACGGACTATATCGATCTCTACTATCAACACCGTGTCGATCCGAAGATTCCCGTCGAGGAGGTTGCGGGGGTGATGGGAGATCTCAAAAAGGAAGGAAAGATTCGTCATTGGGGGATCTCCGAGGCAACGGAGGAGGACATTCGCCGTGCACATGCCGTCTGCCCGCTCACGGCGGTACAGAACCGTTACTCCATGATGGCGCGTGCGCATGAAGATCTGTTTCCCGTGCTTGAAGAGCTGAACATCGGCTTTGTCGCGTTTTCTCCATTTGCAAACGGCATCCTCACAGGAGCATATCGTAAGGACAGTATGTTCGGAGAAGGGGATATGCGCGCGAATATGCCGCAGTTCACTGCGAAGGCGATGGATGAGAATAGGAAGCTCCTCTCGCTCCTTCAGAATCTTGCAGAGGAGAAGAGTGCGACGAGCGGACAGATCGCGCTCGCATGGATGCTTTGCAAGAAGCCGTATATAGCGCCGATTCCCGGTACCCGAAAACATGCACGCCTTGTGGAAAATGCGGGTGCTGCAGACATCTTCCTTTCAAATGAGGAAATCGCTGAAATCGATGCGAAACTCAGTACGATTCCGATGTCTGCGGTCTTTGGCGGTTCTGGCTCCTAACCTCGTAGTGACAGTCACACGAGAATATATAAAATCGCAGCTTTGTGATGAATTTAATATATAATGAAGAAGAGAAAAGCGGTCAGAAATCCAATGGGAGATCTGACCGCTTTTTCTCCGATGATCCAAAGGAGTGAACTGAATTCATTTTTGAAATAGCTTACATCTATAAAAAGACATAATGGGAAAGATATATTTCATTTTTCTTTCAGTTTTGTGATAAAATAAATTAAAATTATGGAAAGGATAGCTTATGCTTGAGATTCGCTTTGACGGTGTCAGCCAGGAATTTGAGGGGCGCGAAGTGCTGCATCAGGTGACATGCTCATTTCATGCCGGCAGAGTGACTGCGATCGCGGGGGCGAACGGGAGCGGGAAATCGACCCTGCTGCGGATTGCTGCACGGCTCATGCTCCCCTCGTCGGGGACAGTTGACACCATCCGTGACGGTGCTCCTGTGGGAGGTGCGGAATACCGCTCGATGCTCTCGATGGCAACACCGGAGATGGAGCTCTATACGCGTCTTACGGTGCGGGAAAATCTCTCGTTCCTCCTCTCGGCGCGCGGCGCTGCATGCGGGGAAGAGGAGCTGAAGGCCCTGACTGCACGCGTGGGACTCCCCCCGGAGGTCTTGTCGCGCACGGCGGGACAGCTCTCGACAGGGATGCGCCAGCGCGTGCGCCTTGCCGTTCTCCTCGGTGTCGATGCTGAGATTTGGCTGCTCGATGAGCCCGGGCTTGCACTCGACGAGCGCGGGCGCGCACTCCTCATGAATGAGGTGCGCAGGGCGGCGGAGTGCGGGCGTCTCGTTCTGTGGGCGACGAATGATCGGGAGGAAAGAGAGGCGGCAGATGCATGCATCGATCTTTCATGCGACGTGTCAGGTTGCCTATAAGGAACTCCTCGACGGCATTCGCCACCGTGCCGGGTATGTCACGATGGGGATGTTCGCCCTGACCGTGATTGCCTTCATGAGCATGTCGCTTGCCGGCAGCATGGCGGACGGGCGCCTCACGGCGGCACTGCTCTGGGTGGTTATCTTCTTTGCGGCAACACTGCAGGGAGAACGGCTCTTTGCAGAGGAGGCTGCGGCGGGCACACTCCTCTTTCTGCGGATATATGTTCCCGCGCAGGCGGTGCTCTTTGGCAAGATGGCGGCGCATTTTGTTACGCTGCTTGTCCTCACCGTAATTGTCCTGCCGCTCATCCTCATTCTGATGGATGCGCCTTTTGTCCTCGATGCGATGCTCGGAGCAGTCCTCTTTTTAGGCCTTTGGGGCATGGCAGCGGCGAACACCTTGCTCGCGGCGGTTGCTGCAAATGCGAGCGTGCGCGGGGGACTTATACCTGTCCTGCTGCTCCCGTCTATGCTGCCAATTCTCCTGCCCGCGATTGCACTGACTGCAGGGGAAGGGGAGCCTGCGCTCCTCGGCGGCATGCTGATCTATGATATGGCGCTCACGGTAGGTGCGTCGATGTTGTTTGATTCTCTCTGGATTGAGAGTTAGATTTGGAGGAAAAATGCTTGCAGGCACGATCGGTGTTTTGACACTGGCGGTTCTGTATGCTGTCTTTTTCTTAGTCCCCCCCGCAGAAGGGCTGGGGAACTATGTGCGCATTGCATTCTTCCACATTCCATGTGCATGGGTTTCGGTGATTGCATTCTTCTGTGCCGCCTACTGGGGGATGCGCTATCTGAAGACGCGCGAACTTCGCTTCGACGACAAGAGTGCACGCTCGGCGGTGCTTGGCCTCGTCTTTACCCTCCTTGCCACGGGAAGCGGGTCAGTGTTCTCGAAGCTCACATGGGGGGCATACTGGAACTGGGACCCACGGCAGACGACGATCTTCGTTCTGCTCCTCATCTACGGGGCATATATGACACTCCGCATGACCATGCGGGATGAACGTGCACGCGCTTCTTCTTCGGCAGTCTACGCACTCTTTTCCTTTATCGCGGTTCCGTTCCTTGTCTTTATCCTGCCGCGGATGTTCTTCTCGCTGCATCCGTCGCCTGTCATTAATGAGGCAGGACGTTTGGATATGGATGTCGTAATGCTCGGGACGCTCCTTTTGTCCCTGCTTGATGTTACACTGATCTATGTTTGGCTGATGAAACGGGGGGATCGTCATGCGTAAATATTTCTTTGCTGCACTTATTCTTGCCTTTATCGGATATGCCGGATACTTCTTTGCGGACGCGGTGACGCCCTATGTCGGCGTTGCCGAGGCACGGGCGTCGCAGCGTAATGTACAGGTCAAGGGGCTGCCTGACACCTCCGTTGCACCGCATATGGAGAACGAGACATTTGTATTCTCCATTGTGGATGAGGAGACAGGTGAGAAGATGCTTGTACGCTACAAGGGGATAAAGCCGGATAATTTTGATGAGGCGTACCACATTGTCGCTATTGGGAAATACACCGGGGATTCTTTTGCTGCGGATAAACTGCTGATCAAGTGCCCGTCGAAATACGAGGCGGAAAAAGGAAAGGTGCACGTATGATCGGGACGGTGCTCTTAGTCAGCACGCTGCTCTTTGCTCTTGCCGCCGCATTTTGCGATATGCAGGGCAAGACGCGCCAGGCCGCTGTTGCTGCATATCTTGCTGGAATTGCTGCGATCGGTGCGGCAGCAACACTATTTGTCGCCATTCTCGGAGACGACTTCAGCGTTGCCTATGTCATCAGCTACTCATCCATCGACTTGCCTCTGCTCTATAAATTCTCTGCATTTTGGGCGGGACAGCAGGGATCGTTCCTTCTCTGGCTCGTGATCCATGCTTGCATCGGGATTCTGCTCGTGCGCAGTGGGCGCATGACAGCGGCGGGACGAAGTACCTATCATCTGCTTACGGTGATGTTGACTGTTCTCGTTCTGATCAAGAGTCCCTTCGTTCCTGCCGATGTGATTGTATTCGACGGACACGGGATGAATCCGCTTCTCCAGGACCCGTGGATGGCAGTGCATCCGCCGATCATCTTCGCCGGCTATGCGCTGCTCGCCGTCCCCTTTGTCTACTCCATTGAGAGCATGATAGAAAATCCGATGGACGGGGACTTCCTCATTCCCATGCGGCGGTGGACGCTCATCGCGTGGGCATTTCTTGGTGCGGGCATCTTCATCGGCGGCTATTGGGCATACAAGGTGCTCGGTTGGGGCGGTTACTGGGGCTGGGACCCTGTGGAGAACTCCTCGCTTGTGCCGTGGCTTCTCGCATGTGTGCTCCTTCATCTAATCTCGGTTGCGCGCGAGCGGTGCGGCGCCTTTTATCTCGTGCATCTTGCCGCCATTTTCTCCTATGCATTCGTCCTTTACGGGACGTTCCTCACGCGCAGCGGCATTCTTGGCGATTTCTCCGTTCACTCCTTCGCGGGATCGGAGATCGGACTCTACATCGCCCTTGCAAATGCAGTTGTGCTGCTCTTCGGTCTCGGCGTTCTGACTGTTCGGATTGAGCGGCTGCCGAAGGGGGCGGTCTATGAGCAGCACCGCAGTCGAGACTTCTTCGTTCTGCTCGGGATGCTCCTCATTGTATTCATTGTCGCTATTGTATTCTTTGGAATGTCCATGCCCCTCATTTCGGGGCTGCTGGGGGAGAGCGCGGCGGTCGATACGAGCTACTATGTGCGTACCTCGCTTCCAATTGCGGTTCCGCTTGTTCTCCTCATGGCACTCGGCGTACTTCTGCCCTACGGCAGTGGACGCATCGCACGGCCTGTGTGGATCTTCGTGATCTCGGTCGGCGGTGGGATTCTTGCAGGGCTGGTCGGAGCAACGGATATTCTGTCGGTTCTGCTCTCTACATTTGCCGTGCTCGCCGTGGCTGCTGCTATTGAGGCATTTCGCCGTCAACAGATCGGATTGGGCGGGATGGTTGCTCACGTCGGCGCAGGTCTTGCATTCCTTGCCTTTATCCTCTCAGGGACGGGCAGTCAGACAACGACAGTCATCCTCATCCCTGATGAGCCACAGGAGGTCTACGGACACACGATCATCTATCGCGGGCAGATGTTTGCTGAGAGCGGCAATGAGAAATCCTACCGTTATGAAGTGGATGGTGTCCTGTGCGAGGCAGTGACAAAACTCCGTGCGAACGGCGAGGATGCGGCGCGCGAGCCTGCGATTGCGAGAAGCATTGTAGGGGATCTCTATATCGCGCCGTCACCGACCTCAGGGGGGCGCGCCGAGCTGATCCTTCATCGCGGCAAGACCGTTATGGGGATAAACGACTATGCCTATCGTTACGAATCCCTCGCGTTCGAGCCGCAGGGCAGCGGCAAGACTCTCGTCACGGCTCAGATTGCGCTGACGGACGGCGAGGAGGTCGACGATGCAGCCCCCACGATCCTTGCGACGGAGACGGGCGGGACATCCCAGCCGATCGAGGTGATGAACGGCAAGTTCCGTATTCGCCTCACGGGTGTATCGGCAGATGAACGTGACATCAGGATAGAGATCCTGCCCTCCGAGGCAGAGGAAGCGTCGCTTCCTGTTCCTGCCTCGGTCAGTACAAAGCCCGGCATCTCCATCCTTTGGCTTGCCTGTGTTCTCGTTACTGTCGGCGGCCTCTTGGCAGCAGCACAGGCGGAAAATCGGGGCAAAGGAGGTGGCTCGGAAGTCTAGGTTTGCAGAAATTATAGAAGGGAGGAAGGACACATGAATTTGAAGCAGTATGCAAAGGAGCATACGCTGCGCTGTATCATCGGTGCGTTTTTCGTGGGACTGTTCGCCGTCGGCGGCGGTATGCTCATGGACAAGGCATCGGCATCGCCGAAGTTCTGCGGTATGTGCCATGCCATGCAGCATGAGGCAAAGACACACGCGATGTCCTCACATGCGGACATCGCCTGCGTGGAGTGCCATCTGCCGCACGACAATATTGCCGTTTACTATTTTGAAAAGGGCAAAACAGGTATGCACGACACGCTCCATCAGGTGCTCAATGACTATCCCGTACACATCAAGATCTCCGATCACGGGCGGGATATCGTGAATGCCAACTGTCTGCGCTGCCATACATCGACCATGGGATCGGTATGTCTGGACAGGGGCAAGGACGGAAATGCAAACTGTACGAAGTGTCACAGTGGTATGCCGCATGGTTCCAATCCTTTAGAAGGGGGGATAAGAGTTGAGTAACAGAAAGAAAATCATCGCGGGTGTTGCCGGCGTCTGTGCCCTGTTCTTTGGATTCGTCGCCGTTCGCATCGGCGCACACCCGAACGATGACAGCATCAAACGCGTGCAGATCCAGGGCGACACCGCTGCCAAGATCGGCAAAGAGGCGTACAAGGACGCCTATCCGCTCCAGTACAACTCGTTCATGAAAAACAATGAGGAATCTCCGTCGCCCACAGGCTACGGCGGCAGCATGGAGGGCAACAGTCATCTGGAGCACCAGCCCGAGATGCTTGAGAACTTTAAGGGCTATAAGTTTGCCATCCAGTATGACGACGACCGAGGGCATACGTATGCGGGCTACGATCTCCTGCATACGAAGAGGCTTCCGGGACAGAAGGGGAGTTGTCTACAGTGCAAGGGTTCGTATGTTTATGATGTGTACTTCAAAGAAGGTGGATGGGCGTATGCATCGAAGCCGTTTGATGAAGTTGCGGCTCCCATCACGATGGATGAGTGGTTCGGCTGCTCGACCTGCCACGATCCCGAGACGATGGAGCTGCGCGTCTATCAGCAGGGCTTTATCGAGTCGATGGCAAGACGTGGTGTTGATGTCAACGCTGCCACGCACAATGATATGCGTGCCTATGTGTGCTCGCAGTGCCATACGGAGTACTACTTCACCGCCGAGGATGGTCGTGTCGCACATCCATACGAGAACGGTCTGGATGCCGAGTCCGAGTATCAGTACTACCAGTCCGGTCAGGCAGGCGGATTCAAGGGCGACTGGATGCACCCCGACTCCAAGACGATGATGCTCAAGGCGCAGCATCCGGAGTTCGAGACGTGGGCGACGAGTGTCCATGCCGATGCCGGTGTTACCTGCGTGGACTGCCACATGCCCTATATGCGTGACGGCGGCAAGAAGTACACCTCGCACTGGATGACGAGTCCCTTGAAGACGACGAAGGAATCCTGTCTGAAGTGTCATGACGAGAGCGAGGAGACCCTCGTGGCACGCGTCAAGACCATTCATGACAATACGTTCAAGATCCAGCGCATCGCAGGCCAGACGGTCGCACGCGCACATCGCACGGTCAAGGCTGCGATGGATGCAGGTGTACCCGATGCAGCACTCGAGGATGCACGCGCGAAGATTCGCGAAGCACAGTGGTACTGGGATTGGGTTGCCGCCGAGAACGGCATGGGCTTCCATAACCCCGACAAGATCATGCGTACCCTTGGGCTTTCGATTGACCTTGCACATCAGGCAATCGAGTCCGCCGAGGGAGCACGCCACGGCTTCCAGCCGCTCTGATCGGAGCACGACGAGACCAAAAAAGAATCGCCTCATGTTGGGGCGATTCTTTTTTACGTTCGTTTTGTTTTACAGCATCCCGCTCATCCAGATGAGGCGTATGCCGAGACCGAACATGGCGAGGGAGAGAAGGACGAGGATGACCTTGGACTTCGTCTTCTGTGAGATGGCAGCGCCGATCTGCGCACCGACGGCGGCACCGATGGAGATGCAGATCGCAGGTGTCCAGATGATGTGATTGAGCAGGAAGTGACTGATGACACCGAATGCTGCCGAACAGGCAAGAACGAAATGTGAGGTCGCTGTCGCCATGTGTACGGGGAAGTCGAGCAGGTAGACCATGAGCGGCACGTGAATCACGCCGCCGCCAATGCCGAAGATGCTCGAGATGAAGCCGACCCCAGCGCTTGCGCCAACGCCAAGCGAGCGGTTGAATGTAAAATCTGCGGGCAGTGTGTGAACATCCGCGTGCTTCTTGTGTGTAGCGTTCCAGTACATCATCAGTGCCATCACAAGCAGAAATGAACCGTATGAGACGTACAGCATCGGTCCTGTGAAGTCATCGACGATGTACGAGCCGAGGAATGCGCCCGGCAGGGTTGCCAGCGCGAACGGGACGGCGGCAGGGAAAAATACGCGCTGCTGCCGAATATAGGCGAGTGTTCCCGAGAGCGCGTTAGAGAGAACGATGACGAGCGATGTGCCTGTGATCTGTGCTGCCGTATGAAAATACGGATAAATACCACCATCCGAGAGGAAGAAGATAAAGATTGGAACGCAGATCAACCCGCCGCCGATGCCGACAAGCGTCCCAAATGTTCCGACAAAAAGTCCGAGTATAAGAAAGAGCAGAATATCTATTCCCATAAAAGACCCTCCCCAAATAATAACTGCATTGCTCATTATAGCACACAGGAAGTATTAGACAAGGGGACGCGCTTATGATATGATAAACGAAAAGAAGCCCGTTTGTTATTTATGGGAATTTATTTAGGAGAGCTTCTTTTCAAATTGCAATGAAAGGAGGACAGAGGAGAGCCCTGGATATCCCAGTGAAATTTTGTGTATTTAAGTGCTAAAGAAAGAAGTGACAAGCGATGGTTACATTTCTTGGTGCGCTCGCGACACTCATTGTGGGCTACATTGTTTATGGAACAATTGTAGACCGAGTGTTTGGACGTACAGGAGAGACCGCCCCCTCGATCCGACTGGAGGATGGAGTGGATTACATCCCCCTGCCGACGTGGAAGGTATTTCTCATCCAGCTCCTCAATATTGCAGGCCTCGGTCCGATCTTTGGCGCGCTCGCCGGTGCCCTCTGGGGACCGAGCGTCTATCTTTGGATCGTCTTTGGTACAATTTTTGCGGGCGGCGTGCATGACTACCTTTCCGGCATGATCTCGTTTCGCGAGGATGGAAAGAGCCTCTCAGAGATTGTCGGAAAGAATCTGGGGAACATCATGCTCCAGATTATGCGCATTTTCTCGATCGTCCTGCTCGTCCTCGTCGGCGTCGTATTTATGACGGGACCTGCAATGCTGCTTGCAAAGCTCACGGGCCTGGAAATGCTCATGTGGCTGGGCGTGATCTTTATCTACTATACAATGGCGACCCTCTTGCCGATTGATAAGATCATCGCCCGCTTCTATCCGCTGTTTGGCGTCTGCCTTATTGTCATGGCGCTCGGCATTATGGGCGGTATGCTCTTCGGTGTTGGCGGACACGTCATGCCGGAGATGACGCTCGAGAACCTGCATCCGAAACAGCTGCCGATCTGGCCGCTGCTCTTTATCACGGTTGCCTGCGGTGCCGTCTCCGGATTCCATGCGACGCAGTCACCGATCATGTCGCGCTGTCTGAAGGATGAGAGCATGGGCCGTCCGGTCTTCTATGGTGCAATGGTTGCCGAGGGCATCATCGCGCTCTGCTGGGCAGCAGCAGGCGTAACATTCTATGACGGTACTCCAGGACTCGGCGCAGCGCTCAAAGAGGCGGGCCCCGGCGGCGTTGTCTATGAGATCTGCAACGGATTTATGGGGGCAGTCGGAATCGGTGGGGTCAGCATTGGTGCGGTTCTTGCGATGCTCGGTGTTATTGCTTGTCCGATTACCTCCGGCGATACTGCGTTCCGATCGGCGCGTCTGACGCTTGCGGACTGGCTGAACATCCCGCAGAAGGAAGCACCGAAACGCCTCATCATTGCAGTCCCGATGCTCGCGATCGGGCTCATTCTTTCGCAGATGGACTTCTCCATCATCTGGCGTTATTTCTCCTGGGCAAATCAGACCCTTGCCATGATTACACTCTGGATGGGAACGGCATACCTCTACCTGCATAAGCCGGGCTCCTATGCCTATGTTGTCGCTCTTCTGCCCGCGATCTTCATGTCTGCCGTAACGACGACGTATCTTCTCCAGGCGCCTGAGGGATTTGGACTGCCGACGGACATTACGTATCCGGCAGGAATCGGATTCGCTATCCTATTCACTCTGCTCTTCGTCCGCGCATATATCCTGCGCAAACGCACGATTTGAGGAAAACTGCGTCAAAGACCGCTGTGCAGTCACACAGCGGTCTTTCTTGCAAATATCAAACATTGTGATACAATAATTATATATTTGCGGCGGATTTTTCCCGTTCGCACAAGGCAGAGGAGGAACAATACAAATGGCGCAAAACGAAGAGAAGGACGTTCCGTCGGAAGCCGTCGGCGAAGGCGTGACCAAGGCGGAGAAATTCCAAGCGTTTCTCAAGGAAAATGATATCAATTTCTTTGAGGCGCAGACACTCGCAGACGAATTCCATACGACGATCTTTCGGTCGCGCATCGAAGCAAAAGGGCAGATTTTGCCGATGGCAATTTTCATCGATGACAGCATCTTCACAATCATCCGCACACAGGTTGCGACAGGGATTAATGTGAAAAATGTCGATCGTATTAAGAACTACCTGAATACGCTTAATGCCGAGTATAAGATCTTCAAGTATTATCTTCGCGAGGACGGCAATATCTACCTCGATATCTGTGTGCCGTTTGTCGATGAGACATTTGACAGCCGCATGATCCAGACGCTCCTGCCGATCCTCGTACAGCAGCTTGAGACCGTCTATGAGGACCTGATGGCCGAGGTTTGGGCGAAGGACTAGATCTGCTCGAAATAAGAAGAGGTCGCTTTTCGTAAGAGGCGGTCTCTTTTTTGTGCAAGAAAACGAGATGAAACAGATACTCTAATGCTTGATTTCTATTTTAAATCTGAGTACAATAAAATACAGCAAAGGAAGAGAAATGTGAAATGGGGGACGGCATGAGTCTGAAGAAGATGATCAGCGGACGACAATTCTGGTCGATTCTTGCCGTTCTGTTCATTCTGCTTGGCGTTGTAATGATCGCAGGGCACCCACGCGAGGAGGCCGCATCCGCACCGCTGCCGGCGCCCGAGGATGACGTGAAGGTACTCGTGCTCAACTATCATATGGTCAACCGGATGTTCATATCACTTGCCATTGAGCCTGAGGATTTCGACTGGCAGATGAAATACCTTGTCGAACACGGCTATCATACGATCAGCCCGGACGAGCTCTACGATTTTCTTGCGGGGACGGGAAGACTGCCCGATCGTCCCGTACTTATTACGTTTGATGACGGATATGTGGACAATTATACGACAGCATATCCAATTTTGAAGAAATACAATCTCAAAGCCACGATCTTTGTTGTGACCGGATTCCTAGGTAAGCGCAAGGGGTATCTTACATGGGATCAACTGCGTGAGATGGAGAAAAACGGAATCACTGTCGAGTCTCATACCGTGACTCACGCGCCGCTGCCGCAGTTGCCCGATGAGCGTATCCGCGAGGAACTTGTGGAGTCCAAGCGGCAGGCAGAAAAAGAGCTCGGGCATCCGATTGAGTTTATTGCCTATCCGACGGGAGTACATGATCTGCACATTGCGGATATTGCGAAAGAGGCTGGCTATAAGGGCGGCTTTACGGTCAAGTACAGTAATGTCGATCGGACCAGCAACGTGTATGCGCTCGAGCGCGTGCCGATCTTCCGCACGGGGGCGACAAACGAAGATTTTGTCGATCGTCTGCACTATACATCGAATATGACGCAGTATGGCTGGACACGAAACTAGGGGAAATGTTCGCAGGTATACAATATATTTCAAAATAATAATAAATTGACGGCAATCAAGCAATTGCAAAATTAAAACATTATGTTATAATATTTAATATAGATTCGAGCACAGGATGTGCGAGAAAACATGGATACTTCGCCCTCCTGTATTGGATCAAGCGTTAATCTGACAGCGGGATATCTCCGCGAAGGAGGAAGAACGATGAAGAAGACGATGGCAGCTGCTCTTGCAGCAGCACTGACAGTCGGTGCAGCATCCACGACCTTCGCTGCGGCAAATCCGTTCTCGGATGTGCCCCGTGACCACTGGGCATACGATGCTGTGACGCAGCTCGCAGCCGACGGGGTTGTCGAGGGCTATGGCGACGGCACGTTCCGCGGCGACCGCAGCATCACGCGCTATGAGATGGCGCAGATGGTTGCACGCGCAATGGCGAAGGGCGATCTGTCGGCATCGGATCGTGCACTTGTTGACCGCCTCGCTGCTGAGTTTGCGGATGAACTCAACAACCTCGGCGTCCGCGTCTCGAACCTCGAGCGCAATGCAGATATGGTCAAGTGGACGGGCGAACTCCGTTATCGTTATTGGAGCTTCCGCAATGAGTATGGCGACTCTGCCGGCGGAAAGGAAAAGACAAACAGAGATAAGCTCCAACTGCGTCTCTTCCCGACAGCTGAGGTCAATGACCACTGGAAGGTCAAGGCTCGTCTGACAGTCGGCAGCGATATGAAGGCGGACGAGAGCGGGAACGTCGCTCTGACCTATGCCTATGCCGACGGCAGTTATGGCCGGTTCAACGTGAAGCTCGGCAAGATGCCGCTCTACTCGAACGTGGATGACGGCCTCGTTGTGGATGACTTCTTCTCGGGTGTACAGGCATCCTACGGCGACAAGTTTAAGGTGCTGGTCGAGGCAGGCCGTTGGAATCTTGCACATGCAAACAAAGGAATCAACGCTACAACGGACGAATCTGCCAACTATCAGGGCATTGAGCTGAGCTACCAGAGCGGCAAACTCGTCCGGAGCGGAATTGCGTATCGCCACTTCAACAGTGAAGTATTTAAGACAGCGCGCCTCTACAATGTTTCGGGCGATCCGAAAGACAGTGCAAATATCTGGTCGATTGGTGCAAAGTATGCGTTTGATAAGAACACGGCGCTCAGTGCGGCCTATGCGAAGAACACGAAGGCGGACGAGCTCAATCGTGCGGTGAGCGTTCAGTTTGACTACAAGGGCACGAAGAACGCAGATCAGGGATCTTGGGGCGCATATGCTGCGTATCGTTATGTCGCTCCCAACGCAGGTCTTGCTCCGACGTTCTCGACGGATCATCTTACCGGAGGCGTGACAACCTATGGAACGAAGGGCTGGGATTTCGGCATCGGCTATGTTCCGTTCAAGAATATTTTGACGCAGATCCAGTACTTCAACGGCAAGGAACTCGAGTCAAAGGATAAGGTTCAGACGCTCTACGGACGTGTCAGCTTCTTCTTCTAAGGCAAATTTTTGATCTTCTGCGGATACCAAGCACTGCAGCTGCAAATGAAGTATTCTGCCCCCAAAAGTTAGGCTTATGGGATCTAACTTTTGGGGGCATTGTTATGGCAGAATATAGTATGGGTATACGTACGCCTGCAAAGAATCTTCACGGGTGCAGACTCCATATCTGCATCCCGCATCAGAAGATTACAGTTGATTGTCTGCACTGTACATTGAATATGACGCAGTATGGTCAGATACGTAACAGAGAAAATATTTGCGGCTATATAATATATTTCGAATAATGATAAATTGATTGCTGTTAAGTGGTTGCAAACTTAAAACAATATGCTATAATATTTGACGTAGATTCAAGTACAGGGTGTGTGAGGAAACATGGATACTCCGTCCTCCTGTATTGGATCAAGCGTTAATCTGACGGCGGGATATCCCCGCGAAGGAGGAAGAACTATGAAAAAAACGATGGTGGCTGCTCTTGCGGCAGCACTGACGGTCGGTGCGGCGTCCACGACGTTTGCTGCGGCAAATCCGTTCTCGGATGTGCCCCGTGACCACTGGGCATACGATGCTGTGACGCAGCTCGCAGCCGACGGGGTTGTCGAGGGCTATGGCGACGGCACGTTCCGCGGCGACCGCAGCATCACGCGCTATGAGATGGCGCAGATGGTTGCACGCGCAATGGCGAAGGGCGATCTCTCGGCATCGGATCGTGCACTTGTTGACCGCCTTGCTGCTGAGTTCGCAGATGAGCTCAACAACCTCGGCGTTCGCGTATCGAACCTCGAGCGCAATGCAGACATGGTGAAGTTCACGGGCTATCTCCGTTATGACTACTTCAGTGACCGCAACTCCACTGATCACACAAAAAAGAATACGAATCGTATCCGTTTCCGTCTCTTCCCGTCGGCCGAGGTCAACGACCACTGGAAGGTAAATGCGCGTCTCGATACGCAGTTCAGCATGAAAGATGATAACGGAAGCAATGTGACGCTTGGTCGTGCCTATGCAGACGGTACGTATGGCAAGCTGAACATCAAGCTCGGTAAGCAGGATCTCTACTCTGCTGCAGATGAGGGCATGGTCTTTGATGATGTGATCTCGGGTGCAAAGGTCACCTTTGGGAATGTCGTCAAGGCATCTGTTACGGCAGGTCGTATGTCGAAGTTCGCAGATCGCGACGTTGCAGGCAACTATCAGGGCATCGAGCTGACCGGGACGGCAGGAAAGCTGTTTGCCGGTGTTGGCTATCACCATGTGAACAGCGACGCGTTCAAGAATACCGCAAACTATTCTGGTTACAGCAAGAACAACAACGAGGATAACGCGAACATCTGGGCGGTTGGCGCGAACTACAAGTTCGATAAGAATGTCGGTCTCAAGGCGTCCTATGCAAAGAATTCGGCAGCAGACAAGTACGACACGGCACGCAGCTTTGAGCTTGACTACAAGGGCGCGAAAAACTCCGATCAGGGGTCGTGGGGAGCATACGTTGCCTATCGTTACCTCGGCGACAATGTTTCGTTCGCTCCGACCTACAATGTTCTCGGTCAGGGACAGAAGGGCTGGGCTGTCGGCACGAGCTACACGATCTGGAAGAATGTGATGGCAAAGGCAGAGTACTTCAAAGGCAAGGAGATCGACGGCGACGACAAGGTCAGCAAGCTCTTTGGCCGCGTCCAATTCAGCTTCTAATCCGACGTCATTTACAGAGGTTTACCGCATCCCAAAAGAGCGCTGCAGTCGCAGCGCTCTTTTTATGTGTATAAATAAAAAGCCTCCCCTGCCGCAACAGGGGAGAGGGCCATGCACAGTATGGTGGTGAGGGCACTCCTACAACACTTCCCTCAAAATCCACGGCACCAACGGCTCGCGGCAGGGCGGACCAATACGGTCTGCCGCCGCCTTTGCATCTGCGGAAGCATCTTCAGGTGCGATGCCGATATCGGCCATGCGCAGCAGCCCAACATCGTTCTCATAGTCGCCGCAGGAGATGACGCGCCGCTTCGCATAGGTGGGCAGCGCGTGCAGAATCTCTGCCATTGTTCCCTTGCCCGTACCGGGCGGAACGAACTCGAGATAGTTTGCCTCCGAGTAAAAGGATGTAGAGCATTGATCAATGCCCAGCTCTTTTGCCAATCGCTCGATAAAACTCAGGTTGATGGGAGCATCGCAGATAAAGAATTTCAGCCACGTCTCGTCCTCTACTGCGCGCAGAGTCGTGTGGCTGACGTTGTAGAACTCGTCTTCCAGGCGCGGATCATCGTTCTCCTCGGGGCTGATGATATTGCACTGCTCTGCCGTATAGACTTCAACGCAGGCACGCGGAAACTGATAAAGAATACGTGCGGCGAATGTGCGCCAGAGATCCTCCTCAAGTGTGCGCGTTTCGAGCACCTGATTTGCCGCAATGTCTTTGAGCATTGCGCCGTTGAAGAAGATGCTCGGCGTATTGACAGTGATGCCATCAAGGTAGGGGAGAGCGGCTTCCGGCGTGCGTCCCGTTGCAACGGCAAAAGCTCCTCCCGCCGCCGTAAACGCGTTCAGTGCCTGCAGATTTTCCTCGGAGATGCCCTCATAACGCGGGATGAGCGTGCCGTCCAGATCGCTGATCAGGAGGATATCGTCGTATCGTTTTTTACTCATAATGCCTCGATGTCCGTCAGATAGTTTGCCATCATTGTTCTGCCCTCCGGAGTTAGGATCGACTCGGGGTGGAACTGTATTCCCTCAATGGGGAGTATCTTGTGACGTACGCCCATGATCATGCCGTCATCGAGTTCGCTCGTGATCTCAAGTACCTCCGGCAGGCTTTCGCGTTCAATGATAAGGGAATGATAGCGTGCGACCTGCGCATCGGAAGAGATATTGCGATAGAGACCTGTGCCGTGATGGCGAATGGGGGAGGCTTTGCCATGGACAATCTCATCTGTGCGAATAACTTTGCCGCCGAACACTTCGCCGATCGCCTGATGACCAAGACAAATGCCGAGAATCGGGAGCCTTCCGCCAAGTTCGCGTATGACTTCCTCTGTGATGCCCGCATCCTTCGGAAGACCGGGGCCGGGGGAGATGATGATGCCCTTGTAATTCTTGGATTGAATTTCCTTGACGCTTGTCTTATCGTTGCGGATGACCTCTACCTCTGTGCCGAGATTCCGCAGCATCTGGTAGATGTTGTAGGTGAAGGAATCGTAGTTGTCAAGCAAAAGCAACATCGTTTTCCACCTCCTCTACCACCTCGAAGAGAGCCTTTGCTTTTTGGAGGATCTCGAGATATTCCTTCTCGGGCACAGAGTCCTTGACAATGCCCGCGCCGGACTGGATGATCGCTGTATCGTCATTTTCGATGCACATTGTACGCAGGGTGATGCACATGTCCATATTGCCTCGAAAATCCATATAACCCACTGTTCCGGCATAGAAACCGCGCGGCTCGGGTTCGAGCTCATGGATGATCTCCATCGCGCGCAGCTTTGGCGCGCCGCTGACAGTTCCCGCGGGAAAGGTTGCGCGCAGGACATCCATCGGTGCATAGGCGGGATCAATCGCGCCGACAACGCTGCTCACCATGTGGGAGACATGGGAGAACCGTTCTACTGCCATGAGTTTTGGAACGCGGACCGTACCGGGCACGCTGATGCGTCCGAGATCGTTGCGTGCAAGATCGACGAGCATTGCATGCTCCGCACATTCCTTTGCATCGGCACGCAGGTCTGCCGCGAGTGCGGCATCCTCCTCGTCGGTCTTGCCCCGTTTGCGCGTCCCGGCGATGGGATAGGTATAGACGGTACCGCCGGAGACTTTGATCAGCATCTCGGGAGACGCGCCGACCAGCTTTACCGTGCCAAAGTTGTAGTAGAACATATAAGGCGACGGGTTGACTTGGCGCAGGCGCCGATAGAAGAGGAATGCCGGGCGCGTGATCTTCTCGCGAAATCGAAAAGACGGCACTGCCTGAAAGATATCGCCGGCATAGATATGCTCTTTAACTCTTTGAATCACATTGAGAAAATCGGCCGGCGCTTTTCCATAGCGCGCCATAAAGTCCACGGGTGTCTTTCGTTTTGTCGCCACCGCCGCGGGTACAGGGAAGGGGGCGGAAAGTCGTGTACGCATTGCGGTGAGGCGTTCCGCAATCATATCGTAGAGTTCGCTCGGATCGTCTCCTTCTTTGATATCCGCAAGATAGTGCAGCTGCGCACTGTTTCGCAGAGCATCGTAGACGACGAGATAGCGGCACATCATGAACTGCCCGAGCAGCTGTTCGCTGTCGAGTTTAACGCCGCGCACACGGTCGAATGTCGCTGCCGTCTCATAGGAAAAATAGCCTGCAAGTCCGCCGTGTACAAGCGGGAGAGACTCTCTGCCCGCTGCATCGGCAGGAATAAAACGCGCTGCGTATGTTTTCATCGTTTCATGCGGCGCGCCGGCGATGCTCTTCATGAGACCGTTCTCGTTGATGAGCAGTTTGTCTGCAAATACCTGCACACGCACAAACGGCTCGCCTCCGATGAACGAGTAACGGCCGAACTGCTGTTGGGTCGTGTCGACGGACTCCATAATGTAGCCCTTTTTGTCGCCGACGAGCTTGTAGTAGATAGAGACGGGAGTATCAAGATCCATCGTCAGCTCAGTGGAGACTGTGATCAGATTTGCAGTCTTTGCAGACGCAATAAATGTTTCTTTCGTCGGCGTAAACTTCATCCGTTGATCTCCATGACGACGTCGCGTTCGTTCCGGCCGAGGATCCAACCGAGGACTTTGAGCTCTGCGTAGAGCATCTGCTGCTGCTCACGGTTGTTCTCGCGGCTGAGTTTCAGCTGCTTATACTGCTGGCGGCCGAGATTATAGCGCGCAAGAATCTCCGCCTCGCTGCGCATCCTGTGCCGTGCATCTGCATGCATGCGCACGAGTTCCTCCACTTCAGCTTCGCCATAGGCAGGGGGCTTCGGCGGCGCTGCCATCTGTCTTACGAGATCGGTAATCTCGCGATCATTCATGGTCATGGGTATCTCCCTTTCTAGAATAGAGATGCGGCCGCAGAGGATTTACTGCGCCTTTGCGCCGCGTTCTTCCAAATATTGTATCATTGCATTCGCAACATGTTTTGCATCCTTGACGACCTGTACGACATTCCACGGGCCGAGCACGACATCGCCCGCCGAAAATACGCCGTCACGTCCGGTCATGCCGTTCTCATCGACCTTGACCAGACCTTTCTCGGTAAGTTCAATGCCCGTTGTCGTACGCGCAATCTTATCTTTTGCTGCCTGACTTGCAGCGATGACCGTGCTGTCTGCGGGGATGAGATAGGGCTCGCCCTCGCTGATGAGGTTCTGGTTCTCATCAAAGACACGGTCATACATCATCGGCCCTTCGGGCGTGACGGAGTGAATGCCCTTTGCGTACTCGATCTCACAGCCGTCCATGAGCGCGTACTCAAGTTCGCGCTCGCTTGCGGAGATTCCGTTGCGGCGGGCATATATGGTGACGTAACGGCTGCCCTTGCGAATCGCCGTGCGTGCGACATCCATTGCAGAATTGCCCGAGCCGATGACGGCGACGCGGTCGCCGAGGCGATAGACATCAGGATTTTGGAGATAGTTTACGGCGTAGTGGCAGTTGCCGAGCGTTTCGCCGTGAATACCGAGGCTCTTGGCCCGCCATGCGCCCGTCCCCATAAAAATCGCTTCATAACCGTCACGGAAGAGATCATCTATACTGAGCGCGCCGCCGATGGTCGTGTTCGGACGGATATGAATGCCGATCGTGCGGAGCTTTTCTGCGTAGCGGTCAATGGTTGAAGGCGGGAGACGAAAATCGGGAATACCGTAACGGAGCATGCCGCCGATCTTTTGCATGCGCTCGAAAATAGTGACGCCGTAGCCTTCCTGCGCGAGTTTGACTGCGACAACAATACCTGCAGGGCCCGCGCCGATCACAGCAACGTTATGCCCGTTGTAGGACTTGCGCGTGAGGACGAGCTTGTCGAGATAAGTATCGGAGATATAGTGTTCAATGCTTGAGATCTGGATCGGTGCGCCGCGCCGTCCCTGTATGCAGTTGCCCTCGCACTGTGCATCGTGGTCGCAGACGAGCGAGCAGAAAACGCTCATCGGATTGTTGTCGTAGAGCATGGCGCCCGCCTCGTTGATCTTGCCGTCGAGGAAGAGGCGGATCATCTCGGGCACGTTGGTTTGCACAGGGCAGCCCTTGATTCGGCACAGGGGCTTTTTGCACTGGAGACAGCGCCGCGCCTCATTGATAACGTGAATAGCCATAGTAAATGGCTCCTTTCGTTTCGTTTGCTTCTTAAAATATTGTATACACAGAGATTATTATAACACACTTCGCTCGGCCTGTCATAGGAAGTGCAAAAGAAAAAGCCATTGTTTGCGCATGACTTTGCTCATAATGCTTCACGCGTGATTTTCTGTTGGCAGCTTCTTATTTAAAGAGCTGCATGAACAAAGCTCTGACAGTTTCCGTTTTACGATCGACAATAATTTGAGGGACAAAAAGAGATCTCATATTTAAAATAAAAGTTCATATGAATAGAAAAAATGAAAATAAAAAGAAGAGAAATATAATCAATATGTAAATTTAAATAAAAAAGCTTGTCCACATTGAAGATATGTGATAATGTTGATATTATCCATTATAAGGGAATAGAAATATGGGTTTTGGAAAGGAGCGCAATCATATGCAGTTTAAATCCATTCGGACGAAACTTCTCGCATCTGTATTGCCGGTCATGCTGGTAGGTTTTCTTGTTTTCTTTGCTGTGAGTTATAACATGGCGAGCAACATGCTGGTGGAAGATGCAGATACCATTGGCAAGGGCGTCGGAAAGCAGGCGGCAGTACAAATACAGCGTGTCTTTGAAACGAATCGGGTTCACCTCGATATTATGGCGCGCAATGAGGCGATTCTGCATGGGGATCATGCAGCGAAACTCGCTGAGTTGCGGCAAGTGAAGCAGAATACAGACGTATTCTCAAACATTACCTATTTGGATGTCAACGGCGTTGGATTTGATTCAGACGACAATGCCGGAGATCGTTCGGATCGTGACTACTTCAAGAAGGTTGTGCAGACAAAGAAGACAGTCGTCTCTGAACCGATCATTTCTGCGGTCACCGGAAAAGTTGTTGCCGTTATCGCCGTTCCTGTGTTGGAAAACGGTGCTCTTACCGGTGTTGTGACCGGTACGATCGGACTCTCGCTTTTTGATGATACCCTGGCAAAGCTGTCGACATACCGTACGGGACAGCTTGTCGTTCTGGATGAGACGGGACTTGCCATCATTCATCCGAACGAGCCTGCGCAGGTCGGTAAGCTCGACTTCAGCAAGGAAGTGTCGAGCGTCAAGATATCGATGAGCCTGGTGGATGCGTTCAAGTCCGTTATTGACAAGGACGAGCCTGCGATCGCACACTATGAGCGCGAGTCCGGCGAGGGGATGACGGGCATTCTCGTGCCAATTCATCTCGACGGACGTCGCTGGGTCGTCATGTCGGAAGTATCTGACAGCGAAATCTTTGAAGATGCACATAACCTGCTGCTTGTTCTGGCAGGTCTGACCATCGTTATCCTGCTCATCATCTCGGCGATCATTTTCTACATCTCGAACAGCTTTGCGGCAAATATCCAGAAAGCAGTTCGTGTCTGTGAGATTATCAACAGCGGAGATCTGCGTGATCGGCCAAAGACAATTACCTCACAGGATGAGTTGGGACAGCTCTCGGATGGTCTCATCCAGATGCGCCAGACACTCAATAAGCTGATTAAGGCCATTCAGTCGAATGCAACAGAACTTTCAACATCGGCAGAGGGACTGACGGAAGCATCGCAGCAGTCGGCAGAGGCGTCGAATCACGTTGCTATGTCGATCACGGAGATCGCTGAAGGCGTGGAGCGTCAGTCTGAGGCATCGAGTTCGGTTGCCAATGCCGCAGCGTCCATTTCCACACATGCGGCAGATATGTCGAACCAGGCAGGTGTGGTTGCGGATGTCACGAATAATACCGTAGACCGTGTCCACGAGGGACGTCGCTCCATCGACGAGGTCGTAAACTACATGGAGCAGATTAAGACAGGATCGGAGACGGTTGATGCGGCGATCTCGGCGCTCGGCAAGAGTTCGGAGGAGATCAGCCACAGCGTCGAGGTCATTGGCAGCATCGCGGAGCAGACGAACCTGCTCGCGCTGAATGCGGCGATTGAGGCAGCACGTGCGGGAGAGCATGGACGCGGATTTGCCGTTGTTGCCGAAGAGGTTCGCAAGCTCGCGGAAGAATCAGGCGAGTTCTCGAAGAAGATCTCCGAGACCATGCAGTCGGTACAGGCTGATATGGTGCGTGCCGTTGAGGCAGGAAAGCGCGGCAGCGAGTATGTCGGGCACGGCCTCGAATCGGTTCGCACGGCAGATGATGTGTTCCAGTCCATCTCGGCGGCAATTCAGCAGCTTGGCGATGGGGTAAAGGGAATTACGGCCGGTATTCAGGAGATGGAGTCTGAGACGCAGACGGTCCGTGCACAGATCGAGGAGATTCAGAAGGTCAGCACGGGGAATGCGGACAGCGCTCAGAATGTGTCTGCTGCGACCGAGGAGCAGTCCGCTTCGATGGAGGAGATTGCTGCGGCAACGCGTCGTCTCTCGAACCTTGCGGACGAACTTGCGGAAGAGACAAAGAAGTTCAAGCTTTAAACCAAATCCAAAATACAAGGAAGGGTCGCTGCTCTTGCAGCGGCCCTTTTACTGTTGTATGATAGAGATATATAAGGAGGCGTTGTCATGGGAAAAGCGATGATTATTGGCGCGGGCGGTGTTGCAAGCGTTGCCGTACATAAATGCTGCCAGAATCCGGAGGTATTTGAGGAAATTCTCATCGCCTCGCGCACGAAGTCGAAATGTGATGCGCTGAAGGAGAAGCTAGACGGAGGAAAGACAAAGATTCGGACCGCTGCCGTGGATGCCGACGACGTGCCGGCGCTGACAGCGCTTATCCGCGAGTTTCGGCCGGAGGTCGTGCTCAACCTAGCTCTCCCGTATCAGGATCTGCATATTATGGATGCATGTCTTGCGGCAGGAGCACACTATGTGGACACAGCGAATTACGAGCCGGAGGATACGGCAAAATTTGAATACAGCTGGCAGTGGGCGTATGCGGACCGCTTTCGTGAGGCGGGGCTGACGGCGCTCCTCGGCTCGGGCTTTGATCCGGGCGTAACGGGAGTGTTCAGTGCATATGCAATGAAGCATGAGTTTGATGAGATCAACTATATCGATATCCTCGACTGCAACGGCGGCGACCACGGCTATGCCTTTGCGACGAACTTCAACCCCGAGATCAATATCCGCGAGGTCTCGGCGAAGGGGAGCTATTGGGAGAACGGCGCATGGGTCGAGACGGAGCCGATGGAGATCAAACGCGTCTATGATTTCGCTGAGGTCGGGCCGAAGGATATGTATCTCCTGCATCATGAAGAACTTGAATCGCTGGCAAAGAATATCAAAGGAATCAAGCGTATTCGCTTCTTTATGACGTTCGGCGAGAGTTATCTGACCCATCTGCGATGCTTGGAGAATGTCGGTATGACCTCGATTGAGCCGATTGATTTCGAGGGACATAAGATCATTCCGCTGCAGTTTCTCAAGGCAGTTCTGCCGGATCCGGCGAGCCTGGGTCCGCGCACAAAGGGCAAGACGAACATCGGCTGCATCTTCCGCGGGAAGAAGGACGGAAAGGATAAGACTTACTACCTCTATAATGTCTGCGATCATGAGGAATGCTACGCTGAGGTCGGTTCGCAGGCAGTTGCCTATACGACGGGCGTGCCGGCGATGATCGGTGCGATGATGGTGATAACGGGGAAATGGCGTCGACCCGGCGTGTTCAATGTTGAGGAATTCGATCCGGATCCGTTTATGGATGCTCTGAACATTTGGGGCCTTCCGTGGCAGGAGAACCGTGCTCCGGTGCTGGTAGACTGATGGCACTGCAAGCGGAATTGGAATGGCGGGCGGAGTGGAACGAGGTCCCGACCCCCTCCTATCTCGTCTACGAAGAGCTCCTTGAGAAGAATCTCAAAATTCTTGCCGGGATCGCAGAAGATACGGGAGCAAAGGTGCTTCTCGCTCAGAAGTGTTTCTCCATGTACCATTACTATCCGCTGATCGGGAAGTATCTCTCCGGGACAACGGCGAGCGGCATCTATGAGGCGCGTCTCTCTCAGGAGGAAATGGGCAAGGAGAATCACGTCTTTAAGCCTGCCTACGATGCGGAGGAGATCCGTCAGCTTGCGCAGATCTGCGACCACATCATCTTCAATTCGTTCGCTCAGTGGGCGCGCTTTGGCAGAGCAGCCCGTGCACAGGGAGCGTCCTGCGGCATCCGCATCAATCCCGAATGCTCGACCCAGGAGCACGCAATCTATGACCCCTGTGCCCCCGGCTCGCGGCTGGGCGTAAAGCTTGCAGACTTTCGCGAAGACCTGCTCGAGGGAATCGAAGGACTGCACTTTCATACGCTCTGTGAGCAGGGAGCGGATGCTCTTGAGGTGACACTCGCGGCAGTGGAGGAGAAGTTCGGCAAATATCTTCACGGGATGAAATGGCTGAACTTCGGGGGCGGGCATCATATAACGCGTGAGGACTATGATATCCCTCTGCTCAAGAAACTGATCCGCCATGTGCAGGAGACCTATGATACTGCAGTCTATCTTGAGCCGGGGGAAGCGGCCGCGTTGAATGCAGGGGTGCTCGTTGCCGAAGTGCTCGAGGTACAGACGGGCGGCAACGTTATCCTCAACACTTCGGCAACCTGCCATATGCCCGATGTGATCGAGATGCCTTATCGCCCTCCTGTCGTCCATGCGGGGGAAGCAGGAGAGAAGACCCACACCTACACGTTTGCCGGACCAACCTGCCTTGCGGGAGATACGATCGGTACGTATTCGTTTGATACGCCGCTCAGTGTCGGCGATCGTGTGGTATTCGGCGATATGGCGATCTATACGATGGTGAAGAACAATACCTTCAACGGCATGCCTCTGCCGAATATCATCGCTGTTTCTCCAAGCGGTGCGTGGGAAATTGTGCGTGCATTCAGCTATGATGATTTTAAGATGCGGCTTTGAATAAGAGGAAGGATCGCAGATTTTGCGGTTCTTTTCTTTTGCACTGAGGAATCAACAAAATCTACTGCAGGTTAATTTATGTTTATCTTTTAGGTGCCGTATCGTGTGGATAGAAAGGAGCGAATGCGATGCAAAGGGATGCGAAAGCGGCGATAAGCCGCAGAAGTTTTCTCAAAGGAGGGGGATGTGCCCCTCCTGTCACGGTGTTGCCGAGATCAAGAAGGTAACAGCGCGGTACGGTGTAACGAGAGCCTGCATGATCCCGCCCATCTGGCGGGCAATGAGAACCCGCAGGACTGCCACAGCGTGCATCATCTGCAGTCCGCAAAAAAGTGTACGGCATGCCAGGGCGTGCACTGGAAATTGGATGCAAGTTGGGAGAAGAAAAGAACTGTATGGGACCTTTTACCAATGACAAACAGTAAATAAAAATAATTATTAAAAAGTATAAATTTCTATTGACAAGAAATACCCATTGTGATATCATCAAACACATCAAAAGGACATATCCAATCGCCTGGAAGATAAGCGGTTGGTTTCAGCAAAAGGAGGATATCTAATGTCACTCATCAACAAGGAAATCAGCGATTTTAAGGTAGATGCATTTCAGAAGAAGGAAGGTTCTGCACAAGGGGAGTTCAAGCAGTACACAAAGGCAGACCTCAAGGGTAAGTGGAGCGTGTTCTTCTTCTACCCGGCAGACTTCACGTTTGTCTGCCCGACGGAGCTGGCAGATCTTCAGGATCAGTATGCAGAATTCCAGAAACTCGGCTGCGAGATCTTCGGCGTCTCCTGCGATTCCCACTTCGTGCACAAGGCATGGCATGAGAGTTCCGATCTTGTCGGCAGGCTGACGTACCCGATGCTTGCAGATCCGACGGCGAAGCTTGCACGCGATTTCGATGTCTACATTGAGGAGGACGGCCGTTCTGAGCGCGGTACGTTCGTTGTGAACCCCGAGGGCAAGATCGTTTCCTACGAGGTAAGCGCGGGCAATGTTGGCCGCAACGCTGCAGAGCTCCTCCGCAAAGTGCAGGCACTCCAGTTCGTCGCTGAGCATGGTGACGAGGTTTGTCCCGCGCGTTGGAAGCCGGGTGAAAAGACACTCAAGCCGAGCTTCGATCTCGTCGGCAAACTCTAAGATACAGGCAAGAGCACTTCGCGAGGGCGCTCGCGAGGTGCTTTTTCCTATCAGCCAGAAAAAGAGGTGCTTTGGTGGACAAAATGTATGATGCCGTTATCGTTGGAGGAGGCCCTGCAGGTCTTTCTGCAGCGATCTATTTGGCGCGTGCGAAATGCAAAGTGCTTGTTATAGAAAAGGAAAAGATCGGCGGACAGATTACCATTACCGCCGATGTCGTGAACTATCCCGGCACGGGGAGGGTCAGCGGTTCTGAGCTTGCAGCGCAGATGGAGCAGCAGGCACGCGGATTTGGTGCGGAGTTCGTTTCCGCAGAAGTCATCGGCCTAAAGCTCGATCAGGATGTTAAGGAGCTTGAGACGACGGCGGGTACAGTACAGGCGCTGAGCGTCATCCTTGCCACGGGAGCAAATCCGCGCAAGGTGGGCTTCCTCGGAGAGAAGAAATTCCAGGGGCGCGGCGTTGCCTACTGCGCAACTTGCGATGCGGAATTCTTTTCCGGGATGGACATCTTCGTCATCGGCGGCGGTCTTTCGGCAGTGGAGGAGAGCATGTTCCTCTCGCGCTACGGAAGATCCGTCACCATACTCGTGCGCAGTGACAAGTTCCGCGCGCCGCAGACAACAGTGGATGCGCTTGCCAACTATCCAAATATCAAGGTGCGCTTCAACACCGTTGTGGAGCGCGTCGACGGTGAGACGATGATCTCCCGTGCCGATTTCCGCAACAGCGCGACGGGAGAGGTGGAGCATTATACGGCAAAAGAAGGAGAGACGTTCGGCGTCTTTGTCTTTGCCGGCTATCTCCCGAATACCGGATTGTTCCGCGATCAGGTCGTACTGAACGAGGACGGCTATGTTATTACGAACGAGGAAAAGGAGACGAGTGTCAAAGGCGTCTTTGCGGCAGGCGATGTCTGCATCAAGACACTGCGCCAAGTTGTGACGGCGGTCTCGGACGGCGCGATCAGCGCCGTTGCAGCGGAGCGGCATGCGGCAGCGCTGCACGATCGATTGAAGCTGCCTGCATTTGTGCGTGCCGAAGTGGATACGAACCGCTTTGAACAGCGTAAGTCCTCCATTGAAAAAGAGGCAGCAGAGGGGAATGAGACAAACTTCATCTCCGCCGAGATTCGTGAACAGTTGGCGGTTGTCTTTGATAAATTTGCGGCGTCCGTCAAGGTTGTCGGTCATTATGACGACGGCGATCTCTCGCGTGAGCTGCGCGGCTTTATGGATGAGTTTGCAGGGCTCACGGATAAGGTAATCTACGAGGAGCGCAAAGACGCGAACGGCGCTCCGGGGCTTGAACTGTTCTATTCTGATGGGACGCCGAGCGGCATTACTTTCCACGCTGTTCCGGGCGGACACGAGTTCAACTCGTTCATCCTGGCTCTTTACAATGTGGCAGGCCCCGGACAGGAGCTGCGCCCCGAAACGCGCGCGAAAATTGAGCAGATTTCTGCCCCTGCCGATGTTAAGGTCCTCATGTCGCTGTCCTGCACGATGTGCCCCGATGTTGTGGCCGCAGTGCAGCGTATTGCGGCAGAGCGAAAAGACATCCGTGCGGACATCTATGATATCCGCTATTTCCCCGAGCTGAAAGAGAAATACAGCGTCATGAGCGTGCCCTGCATGGTCGTGGGGGAAGAACTGCACTTTGGCAAAAAGAACATTGACGAAGTCGCCGACATCCTCGGGAATCACTGATCATTACGGCGGAGCATTTCTGTTGCCTGCGTCCCTGAGCAAGGCGCATACGGGCGGAAGAATGTCCTGCCGATTGATATATGTGTATCTGTGTATTATGAAAGAAGGAGAGCATTATGGAACTCAAGGGATCACAAACCGAGAAAAACCTCTGGGCCGCATTTGCCGGTGAATCGCAGGCGCATGCGAAGTATCTCTTTTATGCATCGCAGGCGAAGAAAGACGGCTATGTCCAGATCGCAAACATTTTCGATGAGACGGCGGTTAACGAGAAGGCACATGCGAAGATCTGGTTCAAACTTGTGAGCGGCATCGGCGACACAAAGGAGAATCTTGCTGCTGCCGCTGCCGGAGAAAATGAGGAATGGACGAGCATGTACCCCGAGTTTGCCCGTGTGGCACGTGAGGAAGGCTTTGACAAGATTGCCCGCCTCTTTGATGCCGTCGGCAAGATTGAGAAAGAGCACGATACGCGATACAATTTGCTCCTCGAAAACGTCAAGGAGGACACGGTATTCCGACGTGATGAGAAGATCATCTGGCAGTGCCTGAACTGCGGCTACGTTTGCGAGAGTACGAAGGCCCCGATGAAGTGTCCGGTCTGTGAGCACCCGCAGTCCTTCTTCCAGCAGCTCGTGCAGGATTATTAAATCTCTTCGTCGAATCCAAGAGATGCACGGCTGCCGTATGAGAAAATCCCCGCCGTAAGGCGGGGATTTTTGTTTCACAGGAGGATAAAATGTCAATGCGACATCAATTTGATCTCTCATCTTATCTCGTCATAGGTCCCGAAAATACGAACGGACGACCCGTTGCGCACATCATTGCAGAAGCGCTGCGCGCAGGATTTACCTTTGTTCAAATCCGCGCAAAACACGCAGAAGCAGCTGAGATCATCCGGCTTGCGCGCGCGGCCGCAGATGCCATCGCCGGGCAAAAGAAGTCGGATGAGGTGGCTCTTGTTATCAACGATCGGCTGGATGTTGTGCTCGCTGCGCGGGAGCTGAGGATAAAGGTGGACGGCGTGCATGTCGGGCAGGAGGATATCCCGCCCGCTGTCTGCCGCAAGTATCTCGGCGTGAATGCCGTAATTGGCCTCTCTGCGCGTACTTCGGATCTGATCAACTATGTGGAGAGCTGTGACACATCGTGCATTGATTACTTCGGCGCAGGGCCGCTCCATGCGACGGCAACAAAGCCCGATGCAGGGATGGATCAGAATGGAAAAATTGTCACACGCAGCCTTGACGAACTGCGTGCGCTGCACCGCGTCAGTCCACTGCCGGTCGTTGTAGGCGGGGGAGTTAAGGCAGATGATCTGCCCGCGCTTCGGGCGACCGGCGTTGACGGATTCTTCGTCGTCAGTGCCGTAGCGGGAGCAGAGCATCCCTATACTGCGGCGAAGGAACTGGTGCGCTGCTGGCACAGCTAAGCAGTTGCAGGGGCTGCGCCAGAGAAAATCATTTACGCATACCAGCGCAGGAGGCTCTGCGTGCCGTCTGCGCCGCTGCCGCGCTCCTCGAGCGTGCGCGCCTCGCACAGCACTTGCTCCAGGATCGGCAGATCGACTCCGTATTCTTTGCTTGTTTCTGTACCAATCGTCATGTCCTTGACAAAATGTTTGATCATAAACCCCGGGGCAAAGTTGCCGTCCAGTGCCATGCGGATCATATGGGACATCTGAAAGCTTGCTGCTGCGCCGCCTGAGATGGATGCAAATACTTTCTCCGTATCGAGACCTGCAGCGCGCGCGTATGCAAACGCCTCGCAAGCTCCTGCGAGTGCACCTGCAATCGCGATCTGATTCGCCGCTTTTGTTTTCTGACCGGCACCTGCGCCGCCCTCGTAGATAATATTTTTGCCCATCACGGAGAAGATGGGACGCATTGCCTCATAGGCCGCTTCACTGCCGCCGACGAGAATATTCAGCGAGGCATTGCGTGCGCCTATATCACCCCCGGTTACTGGAGCATCAAGCGCGTATATCCCGCGTTTTTTTGCTTCTTCGTAGATACGCTCGGCGAGTGCCGGCGAGGAGGTCGTCATATCGACTGCGTACGCGCCGGCGCTGAGGTTTGCGAGAATGCCGTCTGCACCGAGGTAGATTTCCTCCACGTCCTTCGGATAGCCGACAATGGTGATGACGACATCCTGTCCGCGCGCACATGCGCCAGGACTGCTGCAGTATTTTGCCCCGCGGGCGACGAGAGCGTCCCCCTTCGATTTTGTGCGGTTGTAGACGCTGAGCTCAAATCCTGCATCCAGGAGATGTCTCGCCATGGCCGCGCCCATGATGCCAAGTCCGATAAATCCGATCTTTTTCATAACATCTGCCCCCCGTTTCATTATATTGTTTCTGCGTTCAGTGTAGCATAAAATCCTGTGGAAATGCAGGATTTTTTTGTTTTATTCCGAATTTTATAGAGCAAGAAAGCACTTTGGATCACAAAGGGAGGATGTCCTATGCGGATCGAATTTTTGGGTGCGGCACACGTTGTTACGGGCTCATGTTATCTGCTCCATGTGGGGGATCACAGATATTTGGTGGACTGCGGCATGTATCAGGGAACGCGGCGTCTGCGCGAGATGAACTATGAGGAGTTTCCATTTAATCCCGCGGAGATTGAGGCAGTCTTTCTGACGCACGCACATATCGACCATTGTGGGCGTATTCCGCGGCTCGTACGCGAGGGGTTTCGCGGCAAGGTCTATGCAACGCAGTCAACCTGCGATTTGGTCCGCATCATGCTGCCGGATTCGGCGCATATTCAAGAGAGTGATACAGAACTCTTCAATCGAAAAAATGCACGCAGGAGCGAAGCGCCGATCTCGCCGCTTTATACGCAGGCGGATGCCTTTGCAGCGCTCGAACTCTTCGAGCCCGTTTCTTACCATGCCCCGCTGCAGGTGAATAATCTGAAGCTCGTTTTCCGCGATGCAGGGCATATTCTGGGCTCGGCGATCTTGGAAATGACGGTGGAGGAGAACGGGCAGACGACCAAACTTGTCTTCTCAGGTGATCTCGGCCAACCGAATCAGCCTATTCTGCGTGATCCGGAGACGATCGTGGGAGCGGATTTTCTGCTTGTGGAGTCCACCTATGGCGACCGCATCCACCGTGACTACGACAAGGAGACGGCGCTGCTTGAGGTCATCCGCGATACCATGGACCGCGGCGGCAATGTGATTATTCCGTCTTTTGCCGTCGGAAGAACGCAGACCCTGCTGTATTATTTTTACAATCTCTGGAAGGAGGGACGTCTGGAGGGAGACATTCCCATCATCATCGACAGCCCGCTGGCCATCCAGGCAACGCGCATTTTTCTTAAAAACTATGAGGACTTTGACGAAGAGACGATTGCATTCTTTGGCGAGAAAGGAACGATTCCGTCGTTCCCGCAGGTACGTATTGCGGAAACGGCGGCGGAGTCTCGTGCACTCAACTCTGCCGAGGGCTCGGCGATCATCCTGTCCGCTTCAGGAATGGCAGATGCGGGGCGCGTTCTCCATCATCTCAAACACAACCTCTGGCGACCGGAGTCCACGGTGCTCTTTGTCGGCTATCAGGCGGAGGGAAGTCTCGGGCGGCGTCTTGTCGACGGGATTAAGCGCGTACGCGTGCTCGGCGAAGAGATTTCAGTCAAGGCGCGGATTCAAATGCTTGAGGGCTTCTCTGCGCATGCAGATGCTGCGCAGATTGTTGCGTGGATGGGGGAGATTACAGCGCCGCGCCCTGCGAAGGTGTTTCTCGTCCATGGCGAAGGGCAGGCGCAGGAGGCGCTGAAGGAACGCATTCAAGAGGAACTCGGATGGGAGGTATATGCACCCTTCCTTGGGGATATCGTGACGATTCAGGGACGCAATTGTGTACTCATTCCGTCAAATATTCCGTCGGTTTCCGTCGAGGCCGAGATGGAGGATGTCATGCGCGATTTCGACGCCGAGTACCGCCAGCTGCGCAAGGCGATTATCCGCACCGTCGTCCGTCAGCCGAAGCTCATGGAGCCGATCATCCGTACGATGCAGAAAGCCCGGAATTACTTCAAGAAGCTTGCTTCGCCCTATAATATTTGAGTAAAATTCTTGCAATAAAATAAGGAATGATTGGCTTAGAATTGGATATTGCCGGACTGTGGGCCTCACACTTGCATAGTCCTGTGAAATGCGTTAAAATAGGGAAGTTTTAAAAAGGCTTTCCTATTTAATATGTTTCAAAGGGAAGAATTCACCGTTCTTTCCATATGGATATGATAATGGGTGGTGTTATAGTGGAATCCCCATTTCGTGTCGGAGTGGATGTCGGCTCAACGACGATAAAGCTGGTTGTTCTCGGCGAGGAGCATGCGATCCTTTACAAGAACTACGCACGCCATTTCTCGGAGATCGGCAAAGCCCTGCAGGAAAATTTGAGACAACTCAAGGAAGTTGTCGGCGATGCAAAGTTCTCCTTTGCGCTCACAGGCTCGGCGGGCATGGGTATTGCCCAGCGCATCGGCCTGCCCTTCGTCCAGGAAGTCGTTGCCTGCGCTTCGGCGGTACGCCGTCTCATACCGGAGACAACGACGGCCGTAGAACTCGGCGGCGAGGATGCAAAGATCACATATTTCGGCGATGCGCCGGAGCAGCGCATGAACGGCGTCTGTGCAGGCGGTACAGGATCGTTCATCGATCATATGGCATCGCTTCTCTCGACGGATCCGATCGGTCTCAATACGCTTGCAGAGAAGGGGAAGCGTGTCTATGCGATCGCTTCGCGCTGCGGCGTATTCGCCAAGACGGATGTTCAGGCGCTTATGAACGATGGTGCGGAGAAGGCAGATATTGCGCTCTCCGTGCTTCAGGCAGTTGTGAATCAGACCATCGGGAACCTCGCACAGGGGCGCCCGATCGGAGGAAATGTCGCGTTTCTTGGCGGACCTCTGCACTTTCTCCCAGAATTGAAAAAACGTTTTATCGAGACATTAAAGCTCGACGATGATCATGTCGTTGATGTGGATTACGGCAATTATTTCGTCGCGGTCGGCGCGGCGCTCTCTGATGATGCCAGAGCAACCGATATGCGGGAGATGGAGACGTGCATCGCGCGTGCGGAGCAGGAGGCAGCGGCGGAAACGCGCACAGCTGACTTCACTCTGTTCAAGGATGCGGCGGACTATGAGGCGTTCAAGCAGCGCCATGACCGTGACCGGGTCAAACGCGGAAATCTTGCGGACTATCGCGGCGCGATCTGCATTGGGATTGATGCAGGCTCGACGACGACGAAGCTTGTTGCCATTGGAAGTGACAAGGAACTGCTCTATACATCGTATGGCAGCAACCAGGGGTCGCCGCTGACCTCTGTCATTGAGGCGCTTCGCGCTTTTTATCGTGAAATGCCCGAGGGGTGCCATATCGCAGGTGCTATGACGACGGGATACGGCGAGGCAATCGTTAAGGCCGCGCTGCATGCGGACGGCGGCGAGGTTGAGACTTTCGCACATCTGCGCGCAGCGCAGGAGTTTTGCCCCGATGTCAGCTTTGTGCTGGATATTGGCGGGCAGGATATGAAGTGCTTCTTTGTGCAGGACGGCAGTGTCGGCAATATCACGCTCAACGAGGCGTGCTCGGCAGGCTGCGGTTCCTTCATCCAGAACTTTGCAGAGGGGCTTCATATGACTCCGGCGGAGTTTGCGGGCAAAGCGATCGGTGCCAAAGCCCCAGTCGACCTCGGAACGCGCTGCACGGTCTTTATGAACTCAAAAGTCAAACAGGCGCAGAAGGAGGGGGCAGAAGTCGCCGATATCTCGGCAGGCATTGCGCTCTCGGTTGTCAAGAACGCACTGTTCAAGGTCATGCAGCTCAAGGATGTCTCTGCGCTCGGCGACCATATTGTCGTACAGGGCGGGACATTTTACAACGATGCCGTCCTGCGCGCGCTTGAGAACCTGATCGGCAAGGATGTTATTCGACCTGATATTGCAGGGCTCATGGGAGCATACGGCGCGGCTATTCTTGCGCTGGAGACGGGTACGGAGCATTCAACCCTCCTCGGGGCGGAAGCGATCGGAGACTTTAAGACCAAGACCAGCTCCTATCGCTGCGGAAAATGTGGGAATAAATGTCTTATCACAATGCAGCAGTTCCCCAACGGTGAACGCTATTTCACAGGAAATCGCTGTGAGCGCGGCATCGGCGGCGAAAAGCATGAGGACGATACGCCGAATATCTACAAGTTCAAGTACCGCCGCGTGTTCAAACACTACAAGTCGCCGGCGGAGCCGCGGCGCGGGCGCATCGGCATTCCCCGCACGCTCAATATGTACGAGGACTACCCGTTCTGGTTCACCTTCTTTGATCAGCTCGGCTACGGGGTTGTGCTCTCGGGGAAATCTTCGCCGCAGCTTTTCTACAAGGGCATGGCGACGATTCCGTCGGATTCGCTCTGCTATCCGGCAAAACTCGCACACGGTCATATTGTCGACCTCGTCGAAAAGGGCGTCGATACAATTTTCTATCCCTGTGAGCCGCACAATATGACCGATAAGCCCGGCTCATCGGCCAATCATTTCAACTGTCCGATTGTTGCGTCCTATGCGGAGAACATTCGCATTAATATGGATATCCTGCGCGAGAAGAACATTCGCTTTATCCAGCCGTTTCTGCCCATCGACGACCGGAACCGCATGATCGAACGCCTTGTGGAGGAATTTGGGAAAATTGAGGGCATCGGCAGGAAGGAGATCGCGGCCGCTGTGGATGCCGGCTATGCCGAGATCGAACAGTATCGGCAGGATGTGCGCGACTACGGTCAGCAGATACTTGAGCGCATTGCGAAGACGGGCGAGCATGCCATCCTCCTTGCGGGGCGTCCGTATCATGTCGACCCGGAGATCAATCACGGCATTCCGGAGATGATCCAGTCCTATAAACTGCCGATTCTATCGGAGGATGCGGTCTACCATATGCCGGTACGGGAACGCCGCCTGCAGGTTGTCAATCAGTGGAGCTACCATGCGCGTCTTTACCATGCGGCGCAGTTTGTTGCCGAGCATCCGAATGTGACGCTCATCCAGCTCAGTTCGTTTGGCTGCGGTCTCGATGCGCTCACGACATCGGAGGTGCGCGAGATCCTCGAGTCACATAAGCGCATCTACACGATGATCAAGCTGGACGAGGTATCGAACCTCGGCGCTGCACGGATACGTCTGCGCTCTTTGATTGCGGCGCTCGCGCGGAGAGAACCTCCTGCCTACCATGAGGTCCCCGTCATCGAGCGGCCGCGCTTCACCGAGGACTGCAAGAAAACGCATACAATTCTGGCGCCCCAGATGGCACCGATTCACTTCGAACTCTTCCGAACGACGATGCGCAAACATGGCTATAACGTCGTCATTCCGCCGATGCCGGACAAGGCAGCAATCGATACGGGGCTGCGCTACGTGCACAATGACATGTGCTATCCGGCGATCGTCATCATCGGACAGCTCCTTGCCGCACTCAAGGCAGGGCTCTGCGACCCCGATCATACGAGCATTGCCCTCTTTCAGACCTGCGGCGCATGCCGTGCGACCAACTATCTCGGCGTGCTGCGCAAGGCGCTCCGTGATGCGGGCTTCCCGAATGTCGCTGTCTTTGCCGTACGCGGTCTGCCCGAGGAGACGGACAGCTTTGCATTTAACCGCGAGATGATGGTGGATGCTGTCAAGGCAGCCGTTTACGGGGATCTGCTGATGAACGTGCGCAATCGCATGATGCCGTACGAACTCGTGAAGGGGACAACACAAGCGGCATTCGAGAAGTGGATGGCGCGTGCGAAAGAGGAACTCGAACACGGCAGCGTGTTCAAGTTTCGCCGAATGATCAAGGACATCGTGCGTGACTTCGATCATATTTCGATTGACGAGCAGCTCTGGAAGCCAAAGGTCGGCATTGTCGGTGAAATCCTCGTCAAGTATCATCCCGTTGCGAACAATGACATCGAGACGGTGCTGATGAATGAGGGAGCGGAAGTCGTTATGCCGGACTTCGTCGACTTCTTTCTCTACTCGGCGTACGATCCGATCGCGCAGCACAAGCTGCTCGCGGGCTCTTACAAAGATCGGCTTTACGGACGCATGTTCATCAAAGTTATCGAATTCTTCCGCGCGCCGATGCGCAAGGCCTTGGAGGAAAGCCGCCACTTCCGCCCGCCGCAGTCCATCGACCATACGGCGGAGCTTGCTGCCCGCCACGTCAGCCTCGGCAATATGGCAGGTGAGGGCTGGTTCCTTACGGGCGAGATGGTCAAGCTCATCGAGGAAGGCGTACCCAACGTCGTCTGCCTTCAGCCCTTCGGCTGCCTGCCGAACCATATCACGGGCAAAGGGGTTATGCATGATCTGCGCAAGGCATATCAAGGAGCGAACATCACAGCGATCGATTGTGATGCGGGCTCAAGCGAGGTCAACCAGCTCAACCGCCTGAAGCTCATGCTTGCCGTGGCGAAGGAACGCCGCCCGGCAAAGGCGGATGCCTCGGCGCCGACCGAAGCAGCAAGTCTGCATTAAAGTGTGGACGCCTACATTCTCGCTTCAAGGACCATGGAAAGACCTCCTAAGTCCGAAGAGATAGGGGGCCGCGTAAAGATAAAAGAATAGGCTATGTCACAACAAACAGTTGATAAATAGCCATTTTTGTAGGGGAGTATCAG
>ERZ772874.98-NODE-98-length-44253-cov-24.489389_pt1 | contig 44253 bp, 52 predicted proteins | sample MGYA00580586_ERZ772874 | MGnify/ENA primary metagenome ERZ772874 (study PRJEB29015, sample SAMEA2737952) | human oral metagenome | biome: human oral; feature: human-associated habitat; material: dental | place: China | collected 2154 ... | reverse complement strand
ACGCTATGGCAGAAGTTATCAAGCAAATTGGTAACTATGATTTGGCTGTCGGCAATGATCCTGACTATGATCGTTATGGTATTGTTAGTGCGGATGGTCTTGCATCACCAAATGCATTCCTCGTAGCCGCTGCTGATTATCTGTTCACAACCCGTGGTTGGAAGGATAAAGGGGTAGGTAAAACCGTTGTTTGTACAACCATGATTGATAAGTGGGCATCTGTTAAAGAAATTCCTGTATATGAAGTTCCGGTGGGTTTTAAATATTTTAGCTCCCTATTATTTGATGGAGAAATTGGCATCGGTGGCGAAGAATCTGCGGGTGCATCTTTCCTCAAAAAAGATGGTACTGTATGGACCACAGATAAAGACGGCATGGTAATGGCTCTCTTAGCAATGGAGATGTACGCTGTAATGGGCGCCACTGTTGAGAGACTGTATAACAATATTGTGGAAGGCTGTGGGGACCCTCGATTTGGTCGTATTGATGCGGCTTGTACCAAGGCGGCCAAGGCTAAGTTGAAGCAATTAAATGCAAGTTCCATCACGGCTACCGAAATAGATGGGGATGCGATTACAAATGTTCGTACTACATCTCTGTATAAAGATATGCCTATCGATGGTGTTAGAGTTGAAACGGAGACAGGCTGGTTTGTGGCACGTCCATCTGGTACCGAAGATTTATATAAAATTTATGGTGAAAGCTATAAAGGCGATAAAGGTCTTATCGCATTGTTAACTGCTGGTGAAGAGATTGTAACAAGTGCTTTGTCTGACGAAGTGTAACATATTATTTTTACTAGAAAACTCATGAAGATTTCACTAATGAATAATAATAAATGTGGTATAATATATTAATATAGTTTATTGAATGCCCTATACTGGCTATGTAGTTTGTAGTGCTTAGAGAAGGTGATGTTATGAAATTAGTTGTTACCGTTGTCGGCGTAGACCGCGTTGGTATCATTGCTGGAGTTAGTACCGTGCTCGCTAACCATGGCGTAAATATTATGTCTATTAATCAAACCATCCTTGATGGTGTCTTCAATATGATTATGATGTGTGAAACTAAGTCTGAAGATATGAAAAATCTTACAGCTATTCAAGAAGCTTTGACTACACAAGGTAAAGAACTAGGTGTTGAAATCCGTGCGCAACATGCTGATATTTTCTTGAGCATGCACCGTGTAGGATAGGAGGCACTTATGTTATCTATCGACAATATTTTAGAAACGAATCAGATGATTCACGATAATAAGCTTGATGTGCGTACGATTACGATGGGGATCAGCTTGCTCGAATGCGCATCTAGTTCTGGTAAAGAACTGTGTGATCGCATTTATGACCGTATTACGAAAGAAGCAGAACACCTTGTATCTACGGGTGAAGATATTGAACGCGAGTTCGGTATCCCTATTATCAACAAGCGTATTTCTGTAACACCAATTTCTCTTGTAGCAGGTGGTAGTGATTTAACATCCTATGTTCCTGTGGCGGAAGCTATGGATCGTGCTGCAAAAACTGTAGGTGTTAATTTTATCGGCGGCTTTTCTGCACTTGTAACAAAGGGCGCTACACGAGCTGATCGTATTTTGATTGACTCTATTCCTGAAGCTCTGGCAACTACGGATATCGTTTGTAGTTCTGTTGCGGTGGGCTCAACTAAAACTGGTATCAATATGGACGCAGTGCGCGACATGGGTATCATCGTTAAGAAAACAGCAGAACTTACAAAGGATAATGATGCGCTGGGTTGTGCTAAGCTCGTTATTTTCTGTAATCCTGTAGAGGATAACCCGTTCATGGCCGGTGCTTTTTTCGGCGTAACAGAAGGGGATAGTGCTATTTCTGTAGGTGTATCTGGCCCGGGCGTTGTAAAACATGCGCTTGAATCCGTTCGTGGACAATCCTTTGACATTGTAGCAGAAACGATTAAACGTACTGCTTTCAAAATCACTCGCGTAGGTCAATTGGTAGCGCAAGAGGCATCTCGTCGTCTTGGTAAACCATTTGGTATTATCGATTTATCTTTGGCACCAACGCCAGCTGTAGGTGACTCTGTAGCTCATGTTCTTGAAGAAATGGGCTTGTCCTCTTGTGGGTGTCATGGCACTACAGCAGCACTAGCATTACTTAATGATGCGGTGAAAAAAGGTGGTCTTATGGCTTCCTCTCACGTAGGTGGGCTTAGTGGTGCATTCATTCCTGTCTCAGAAGATGCAGGCATGATTGATGCTGTATCCTGTGGCAGTTTGACGCTTGATAAATTAGAGGCCATAACATGTGTATGTTCTGTAGGTCTTGATATGATTGCTATTCCTGGAGACACTACTGCTGATACCATTTCTGCTATCATTGCAGATGAATCAGCAATTGGTATGATTAATAATAAGACAACTGCGGTTCGTGTAATTCCTGTACCTGGTAAGACTGTTGGAGAGGTTGTTGAGTTTGGTGGATTATTAGGCTATGCTCCTATTATTGAAGTGAGTCCATATAGTGCAGCCGAGTTCATTGCCCGTGGTGGAAGAATTCCTGCTCCTATTCGTAGCTTAACGAATTAATCCGTTTTTACAACCTACTTGTTGGAGGTGTCTTATGAGTGAATATGTGCTCGATTATGTGTGGGCCTTTGCACTAGCGCTCATCATAACCTTTGCACTTACCCCATTGGTAAAACGCTTTGCCGTTGCTGTTGGGGCAATAGATAAGCCTGATGCTCGAAAGGTGCATCATGGTGCGATTCCACGACTTGGTGGATTAGCAATCTTTCTCGGTTATGTGGGATCGGTTCTTTTTAACAATTCTATCCCGCATGATCATAAATTGTTTGGGTTTGTCCTTGGTACGGTCATTTTGGTGCTAGTTGGTATTTGGGACGACATTAAACAAATTGAGCCAAAAACTAAGTTAATGGGACAAATTATAGCAGCTGCTATTCTGGTGGCTTATGATATTCGAGTAGACTTCATTAACCTTCCTTGGGGTGGTGTAGTATATCTCAAGTATTGGGCTATTCCATTGACTATCTTCTGGATTGTAGGTTTTACGAATATCGTAAATCTCATCGATGGCCTTGATGGCTTGGCAGCAGGTATTTCCTTTATCGCTTGCATCGCTGTATGTGCGATGACATTACAACTTGGTCAAACCGACCTAGCATGTATTTCTCTTGCTTTGGCGGGTGCAACGGTAGGTTTCTTGCGGTATAACTTTAACCCTGCAAAAATCTTTATGGGTGATACGGGCTCTATGCTTCTCGGTTATACATTGGCTGCTATTTCTGTTATGGGCGCCGTTAAAACGGCTGCTACCATTGCATTAGTAGTACCAGCTATCGTATTAGGTCTACCAATTCTTGATACATTGTTTGCTATTGTGCGCCGTAAAATTAGCGGTCGTCCAATTTTTAAGCCTGATAAAGGTCACGTGCATCATCGTTTATTAGCACAAGGATTAACACAAAAGCAAGCTGTATTGTTGATGTATGCAGTAACAGCTCTTTTCGGTGGTGTATCTGTTATCGTTGCAGAGGTTAATGCTTGGGTCGGTGCGACCTTAGTATTAGTAATTTTCTTGTGTAGTATCTATATTGCACGACGCCTTGGTGTTATCATGCATAGTGATGCGGCAGGGCATCCGTTACCACGTCCTACAATTGAACGCAGTGACTCGGATGATACCATATCCTTTGATCGCGATGAATTGGCTAAAGCTTTGGAGAATACTGATGATTCTCATAAGGAATAACCATCTGTGGGGTGCTTGGCGCCCCATTTTTCTATCCTACTACGTTGGAGGCAACTATGTTAAAAGTTATGACAATCTTTGGTACAAGACCTGAGGCTATCAAGATGGCTCCTCTTGTGAAAGCATTACAAGCAGCACCAGATATGGAACCTATCGTAACCGTTACGGCACAACATCGCGATATGCTCGATCAAGTACTGAACTTGTTTAATATTACCCCAGATTACGACTTGAATATTATGAGCCAAGGTCAGACATTATATGATGTAACTAATCGTGCTTTACTAGGCCTTAAAGATGTATTAGAAAAGGCAAAACCAGATGTAGTACTCGTTCATGGTGATACTACTACTACCTTTGCCGGTGCTTTGGCTTCTTTCTACCAAGAAATTCCTGTAGGTCACGTAGAAGCAGGTCTTCGAACAGGTGATATTTACTCTCCGTTCCCTGAAGAGATGAACCGAAAATTGACGGGCTCTATTGCGACGTATCACTTTGCACCTACTTCTAGTTCTGAAAGCAATCTAAAAAAAGAAAATATCAATACAGAACATCTTTATGTAACTGGCAATACTGTTATCGATGCTCTTGATACGACGGTTCAAGACAACTATGTATTCGATAATGCAGCTATTAATGCTCTCGATCCCGAAAAACGTACGGTTCTTGTTACGACACATCGCCGTGAAAACTTAGGCGAACCTATGCGTCATGTATACCAAGTTATTCGTGATTTAATTAATGAATTTGAAGATATTCAAGTTGTATTCCCTGTACATAAAAATCCTAAAGTTCGCCAAGTTGTACAAGAGGAGCTTGGTTCTGTGGAGCGTGTTACATTAATTGATCCTCTTGACTATGAACCGTTTGCAAACTTGATGGCTAAATCTTATTTGATTCTTACTGATTCTGGTGGGATTCAAGAGGAAGCGCCAGCTCTTGGGAAACCAGTTCTCGTGTTGCGTGATACAACAGAGCGCCCTGAAGCAGTAGAAGCAGGTACTGTTCGCCTTGTAGGTACTAATAAGGATGTGGTTCATAAAGCAGCTCATGAATTATTGAGCAATGCTGAAGCGTATAAGTTGATGTCTAATTCCGTTAATCCCTATGGTGACGGTAAAGCATCTGAACGCATTATTCAAGCGTTACGCCATGAGTTTTTAGGTGATGCAAATCGCCCTGAACGTTTTGGTAAATAATATGGATAAGGATCTTGTGAAAGCCCTCGCCATGGCAACATCAGCGGGGGTCACACTGGTCTCCTGTATTGGAGGTTTTATTTGGCTAGGTTATAAATTGGATACTTGGCTTCAAACGGAACCACTCTGTATGGTCATATTTGGCCTAATAGGCGCTATAACAGGGTTTTATATGTTATATAAACAGATACAATAAACCTATAAAGCCGGTAAATATACGTATTTACCGGCTTTATTTATTTGCAGATTGTTTTAAATTTTTAAAAATCAGCACCGTTGCTTAACCGTTGCTCACCCTTTCGCAAAAGTTAGGGATGCATATTCTTGACATAAAAGACTATCCTTACTAGGCAATTTGTTAACGGCTTCTACTAACTCCGATACGTCTTTGTGGATGTATACTTGATTCGTTACGTCGGAATGCCGGTGACCTAGTATCGTTTTTGTCGTAGCTTCCGATATACCGATATGAATCAATAGGGTGGCGCACGTGTGTCGTCCATCGTGCGGAAGGTGCCCAGGGAAATGTTTGTTTAAGTAGGTGCGAATGGCTACTAATAAATGCTTAGGAGTATCTTTTGGAAGTAAATATTCGTGTCGTTGGAAGCTACTTATCTTATACCATTCTTTAATAAAAGGCAGAATCGTTTCTGCAATAGGTATGATACGATTCTTACCTGCTGCAGTTTTACTGCCACCGATCATATATCTATCTTTAATATAGACATCTTTTAGTTTAATACTTTGGATTTCCCCAGGACGCATTCCTGAGTATATGTACACCAATAATATACGAGCGTTCCGGTCTGTTTTTGCTAGTTCCCATATTCTAGATATCTCAACAGGTGTAAAGGGTTTGTGGATTTCAGATTTTACCTTTTGAGGAAGCGTTACAAGCGCAGCATAGTTTTTATCAACGATATCATTTTTTATAGCAGAGTCAAAAGTTGCTTTCATAGCTGTTTTTATCTGTACCAATGTCGTGTGGCTCTTATCTGCATATCTATCAATAACATCTTGCATATGGGCAAGTCTTATATCCTTGATAGGTATTTTTAGTAGATGCTCAACTTTCTTTTTATTGTAAAGATATCCGCCTTTTTCCAGGATAACCCCTTTGCGTATCTTATCTTCAATCATCCATTCCCAACATTGGCCAAAGGTCGTATCCTTGACTTCATATTGCGGAGCATTAGTATCATAAGCCGATAGGGCATTATACGCTTCTTTTTGCGTCGCAAAGGTGCCTATAGATTTACGCAAGGGTTTACCCTCAGAGTTATATCCAAGGGTTACCACGGCTCGATATGGCTTGCGTAGAGCCTTATGTTTCATCTTATATACGGTGCCTGTACCGTTGGCACGTTTCATGGCCATAATTACATACCTCCTAAAATACCCCTATCACACGATAGGGGTATTATTTTATTTAGATAGCTTATTTACATCTAAGTTATTATCAACAATGTCTCCGAGTTCATATAAGGTTAGTGCAGTTTTTAACTGTTCGACTTCTTCGGAGGATAGTGCGTAGTCTTTATAATATTGTGATCCTCTGTATCTGATTATTGGGTTGCTGCCTTGTGTTAAGATGCGCAATCCTTCATCTATTTCAGGGATTGTTAGTAGCGCATATTCATAAGTTCCAGAGTCATCTAGCCTGATATTTTTACCCCCACCACTTTGCCCAGCAATGACGCCACGTATCGTGTAATCAAATTTACCTGCAGAACTGGAGAATGTTAACTTATCCCAAAATATCCAATTTGTAGATATATCTAATGGGGCAAAAGTAACAAATTTGATAAAAGGTCCTACTAAATGGCCCGAGGAGTCTACGAAGGCAACCCATGATACAGAGTTGCTTGGTTGGAGCACTCTTTGACTAGAACTGTAGAATTTGTATTCCCTGTCTACTTGATCATACTCAAAGTTTGTGTTGTTTAGAATCGTATATATTTCTTGTTCCGCATTAGCTTTTCTCGTCAGCTCGGATTCTTTGCCCTTTGCTTCTTGAGCTTTGCGAGCGTCTTCTGATGCGGCATATGCCGTTCGTTCAAAAGTCTTTTGATGGTAGTCAGTTATTACGTAACCTACCAATACAGCCATAATTACCCCTATAATCGCTGTTACTAACACTCTTTTATTCATAGCTATCTCTCCTTAAATCTAAAACACAGAACGACTAAATAGTCCTTCCCTAAAAGGCTTATTTAAATCGTAAGCTCTCTTAACGTGGTCGTATTCCGTTTTACACATAGCTGATACCAAATAATGGTAATCTCTTCGTGTACTAATATATGGAAATAGTTTATTTAGTTTGGCACCATACTGTTGAATTAGAGATAAGTCGTTTTCAATCTGATAACCCTCGTGTGAAAGTATATTAGCAGATAATGCAGAAGCTGATTTGCTTAACCCAAAAACATATCTGTAAGCAAAGTAAAAATCTTCAATATTAGGGCCCTCTGTTTTATACCTAGAAATAAAACCATATACTAAAGTGGCCGGCGCTAATAGCTCCCTAGCAAATGTATTTGCTTCCAACTCTAAAACAGGAGATTTGACTAAATCTGGGTTGTTCATTTTTTGTAAATGATGACCTCTGATTATGTGCCCAGTTTCATGGCAGAGACTCCACAATTTACGCTCTTTTGTCTTGATTTCTGAATCATATAAGATATATAAATCATCTGTTTTAGGTAAATATAAAGTTGCTGCATCGGATGACTGTGTATACATCCCTATTATTAAAGGCGATACTCCGAGAGCTTGTGCACCTTGTTTATAGGTTTTAACACAAACCTTTTTTTGATTTATTAAATATTCAATTACCATTCTAGGTGTTAGCTTTATGTCATCACCCATTAATTTCCGTGTGTTATGTGCCTCTTTTATCGTACTTACAAGATTATTAGTCAAGATCATCATCCTCTGGCATATTTGAATCATGTTTAGACTTTAAAAAATCAATAAAGTCATTTAACTGTTGTCTTTCAGCCTTACCTAAACCTTTGTAATTCCTTTGTAAAGATATTAATTCTTCATCATAACTAAAAGTATTTTGGCTATCAAACTCTTCTAATATAACTGCAGGAATATTTAGCCCTTTACAAATTTTTAACACGTTATCTATAGATGCACCGCCTACGTTATTCAAAATAGAATATAACGTTGTATAAGGCATATCAATTCTAGCGGCAAATCCTTTAATTGTATCTATTTCTAATATTTTTTCTTTTAAAAATTGTTCTCTCGTCATAGTAATCACCTCTATTCATAAAGCCCTCTCATATATATAGTAATACATCAATTACGAAATATCAATATTTAAATACGATATTTCGTAATTAAAATACTCGTTAATAAATTATTAACAAGCTTAAACTAGACAAATTCGAAATATCGTATTATGATTATGACATAAGAAATACGATATTTCGAATTAAAACTATTGAAATATCGTATTTTCAGAGATGTAAAGGGAGGTGAATATATGTATCCAAATCTAAACGCCGAGCTCGCAAGACTAGGTTGGAGTCGAAAAACACTAGCAGATAAGCTAAAAATTCGATACGCAACCATTCTGGATAAGTTAAACGGAAAGTATCCATTAACTTATGATGAATGCGTACGGATTAAAAATCTTATGGGCTCTGACATTCCTCTTGAAGTTCTTTTTTTTACCGAGTAATACGAAATATCGTATCGAATTATAAAAGGAGGTTAATAAATGGTCAATAAAGTTATATCGGTAAGTCAAATGGCGACTGTACTCGGTGTTAGTCTAACAGCTATCCGAGAGGGTATCGCAAGAGATCGATTCCCGTTCGCATACGCATGGCAGTCGCCGGGTAAGAAATCCCGTAGCTTTGTCATTGACAAAGAGGGGTTTAGAACATTCCTTATCCATTCGCTAGGTTGGGATGTGAAAGCAGTTGATGCGGAGTTTAAATCCGCTGGAATTCATTAGGAGGAATTAATCATGACATGGATTGACGCAGGAATGCATTTAAGCTTTGCCACTGCAGCAGTAGCTTCTATTTTATCAATAATGATGTTATAAAGGAGACTTTAACTATGACTGAAATTCCAGTAAACGAAACAGCAATGGCTGCACATTTAAAAGCAATCGAATCAGATCGCCTCTTAAATCAAATCAGTGGGGACGTTATGAACGCTATCTATAGCTTGCAAACCATGATGAGTGCTTACGGCGCACAAGGATTCCGCATTAGCGTTACTGTTGACGATATCGTAGTTGAGCAAATTATGGAGGACGATGAATAATGGGCTACATGTTATTGGGGACATTCCTCATTGCTGGGTCAATGGGGGCATTAGAACTCGACCAAATAGGATATATGCAATTCCTTATTCAATCAATCATAGGTTTAGCGTTATCAATATATGGTTATAAAAAGGATATGGCAGAAGTAGAAGACGAGGAATGTGAAGTCGATTATATTCCTGAAATAAGAAAATATGGAGAATACTGCCATAATCCATATTACAAATAGGAGGTGGAATATGAATTATATTGATGTGATTAGTGTGCTATTTATTCTTGTTGTGACGGCCGCTTATATTATGTTTTTCGATGGGCTAATTTGGGTGCTAATACAATGAGACCTCCTGTTCGAACATGTACTAAGTGTGGAGTTAGGTTAATTCCACACACTCATAACTACATTTATGACGAGATTAATCGTAAGGCGATTAGAGTGTGCAAGCATTGCCACGATGAACATGTTCGCCGTAAAAGTAAAAATGCCCTCACGCACGGCAATGCGTAAAGGGCAAAGATAAAAATATCCTATATAAATTATACCAGATAAGGAGATAAAATGCCTGAAATAAAAGCAATAAAATCTAAACCTGCTGTAAATGCATTTGATTTTAATTTCTTTGCAGATAACAGGGGCAAACACGAATCATTACAAAAGGTGGCGATAGTTACTACAAATAGCTATATCAAACTTTCAATGCCGGCTTACAGAAAATTAAAAGGGCCAGAGTATTTTAAGGTTGGTATAGACATTAATAATAGAGTCATTTGTGTGGCGCCTGCGCTTGCAACAGAGACATATGTAATTAAACCAACAGCAGTACAAATTGAAAGAAACACTATTTATATTTCTAAAAGTCGTAGCGTAATTCGTAAACTCCAGGAAATTGGAATCCCTAAAATCGTTGAAGGGAAATTAGTTGATGATGAATTACTGTTTAAATTCTAAAGGAGAAACTATCATGGAAAATCAAAATATCTTAACTATTAAATTCAATACATTAGACGATCTAGCAGTGCAAGTAGCAGATTGGCATGAACGATTAAATCATCAATGCCAAGGCCAATGTATGTCGAAAAAGCCAATTGTTAAAGTAGCGTCAGGCACTAGTCTTGAACTAGCAGAAAATAAACTCGAGGATACATTCAAGAAAGCAATTCAAAAGAGTAGTAAAAAGATTGCAGAAGGGATAACCCAACTTGAAGCTAATGGTTGTAAGGTAAGAATCTTAGAAAATGAAGTGTCAGCGACTACAGACGATGTTCCTGTAACAGATTTCGAAGGTAAGCTAACAAAAGCAAAAAAAGAAGAAAAGGTTGAGCCAGTAGTAGAACCTAAACCTGCTGAAACAACAAAGGTCGAAGAACCGACTCCAGTAGAAACCCCTCAACAAGATACAGAATTAGACGTTGCCGCTGAACCGGTAGATAAAAAAGCCTTTTATAAGGAATTCCGTGAATGGATGGGCGAAGATGGGGTAAAAGCAAAAAAAGCACTTGCAATTTTTAGCAAGCACGGGGTCACTCGTCCGTCTAGCGACTCTTTAACGGATGATCTTATCACAGATTTAAAATCCATCATGGCAGAGAAGGAGGCTTAAATATGGCTAAACAACAATTTAAAAGCCAAGCAGACATATGTAAGAAGTCGTTAGATATATTACATAAAGCAATTGAAATGGACCCGGGTAACGCTGAAGAGTACCAGGCGGGTATTGCATATACAGAGGATGTCATGAAAGCGTCCAATGCGATTGTAAAAGCCTTTGATGTGGTCGAGCCTCCTAAGAAACAAAAGGCAGAGCCTGAGGCGGAGAAAGCTGAAACTAAAAGCAAGAAAACAAAGGCTACGACTAAAAAGTCTAAACCTAAAGAAGAACCAGCACCAGCGGTAGAAGTAGAGCCTGCATCTGTTGAAGAGAAGGAAACAGAAGATCTATTCGCTATGTTTGGTGATTAAAGGGGGAATTCACTGTGGAGATTGTATCCAGTACCTATATTCACAAAATGTTCGATAGCGTAATCCTAGAGGCCCCTTACGGTGCGGAGTATACAACTATTTGCCATCTCGATTGTGGATTTACATTTGGTGGTAGCTGGCAGCGTAAGTATTCCTATCACAATGGATATGTAACTGGTGCTAAATATTATACTTGTCCAAACTGCCATCTATCATCCAATCCCTACGATCATAAGATTTGCTATTCCATTAATGATGAGAAAGTATATCCTGTGACAGCCTATGTAGAAGTTATTAACTATAAATATTTTTTAGATTTAAAGATTAGATACCAAGGTATACAGCTTTTCTTTGATGGTAGAAAAAATGACCACGGAATGTGCACGGAAACATTGCGATTCGACTTTAAAAAACGTAAAGCTACATACATTGATAGATTTAGAGTTCGCCACGAACTCACTGTTGATTATATTCGTGAGAACGAGATTATGCCTGTGCTTAAATTCTTTGGTGCTTCATATGCCATGACAGACTTTAATCGAAAGTTTTTAAATAAAACATTTAAAGCTTTAAGAGTCATGTTTGAAAAACGATTGAAAGAAACATATGGCTATGGGGCTAAGGATATATATGTGTCACCTAGCGCCACTGAAGAAAACGGCTATCACTTCACAATGTTACTCAACATGATTTTGAAATTATCTGCACCGGATATACCTAGTATTGTGAGTCTAATGAGGCAGTACGGGTATTGGACTAATGCTTATAGCATGTATCGATACACCAATATTCCATTTGAAGAGGATGTGTTAACAGCTACAAGAAAGGGTATGAACTTTCAAGCAGCGCTTAGACAGTCGTATAAATCACCCAATAGCAGAGCATTACGAAAGTGTATGGTTGATGATCCATTAAGTGTGATTATGTCTGATGTCCTCAATCTATTCGGTGACGAAAACTGCAGACGTACTATTCTTACACTACAACGCAGCTATGAAAGTGCTTGCCCATATACTGGTAAGCTTCATAACGCTAACGATTTTCGTAAGGCTATGAAGCTAAATACACCTCATTCTAGGGATATGTGGCAAAAACTAATCGAACGCTTCGATGAACCTGCTATATTGCGGTGGTTACTTGGTGAGGATATCCGTGATATAGCAGATTGCGTTGATATGTACGTAAAACTAGGACCAAAATACCATGATATTTTATGGGGAAAACGATTTAAGCTAAAGAAGTTCCATGATGAACTTATTAATTTGTTCAATAAGCAAGAATATGGAGATGTAATATTGCCTGTTCAACCTCAATTACAGGCTGATGTGAACGGAATGCACTTCATGGTTCCTAAGACTGCAGCTGATTTGATGACGGTTGGAAAACAATTAAAAAATTGTGTGGGCTCTTATCGTGGTCGTGTCATGCAAGGACAGACGGCGATTGTAGTTGTCACTGATGATGACATGAATCCTGTGGCCTGCTTAGAACTAGCCATAGGGAAAAAGATAAGAAAAGGACAACCCAAATTCAACCATTTAGTGCAAGCGAAGTTATTTGCGAATACGCAGCTAAAACAAAATAATAAAATTCACTCGACAGTTATGCAATGGGCCAATAAATTACAGATTGAGCCGCACACCATCGATGTGGATGCCACTGTTATATAAAAGGAGAGTCTTATGAAATTAACTAAACTGGAAATACTAAATTTTAAAGGGCTGAAATCATTTGAATTAAATCTAAATGGCGACGTCGTGATTCGTGGTGATAATGCCACTGGTAAAACAACCGTATTTGATTCAGTATGTTGGTTGCTGTTTGGCAAGGATAGCCTAGATAGAGCTGATTTCGAAATTAAGACATTGGATGGTGGCGAACCTATCCATAAAGTCAATCACGAAGTAACAGGCACCTTTACTTTGGACGAAGGGGGCACAGTTGAACTTAAGCGTGTGTATCGTGAAAAGTACTCATCCCCTCGTGGTGGCGAAGTTACCTTAACAGGTCATACGACAGATTATTTTGTCGATGGTGTTCCTAAAAAAGAAAAAGAATACAAAGAAATGGTTAGTTCTCTTGTAGATGAAAATATCTTCAAATTGATTACAAATCCGTTGTACTTCAACGAAACGTATTCCTGGCAAAATCGTCGCAAATTACTCTTAGAAATGTGCGGTGATATCTCAGACGAAGATGTTATCGCCAGCCATGATGAATTAAAAGCTTTAACAGATATCTTGTCTGGTCATAGTGTTGACGATCATAGAAAAGTGATCGCATCTAAAAAGGCAGCTATTAATAAAGAATTGGATATGTTGCCAGTTCGTATAGATGAGGCCCTACGAGGTAAGCCTGAAGTTACTGCTAATCCGGAAGTGTTACGACTTAACATCGATACTTTAAATGCAGATATAGAAAAGTTAGAAAACGATAAGGCGTTATTGCAGAATGGACACTCTCTCGTTGATAAACGTGCTGAATTAAAAAATGTACAACGTAAGATTAAGGCTCGTGAAACAGAACTGCAGATGGAGTATAAAAAACAATGCTCATTGAAGTCTAACGAATATGGTGCTGTTGTAGCTGAAATCAATAGATTGACATCTAAGCTCAAGGATACAAAACGACGTATAGATGACTCAGAAACGTCCATCAATCTTATTCAAGGTGTAATTGGAGAATTAACTATTCAACGAAGTCAGATTAATGCAGAAACATTTGTTGCAGACGTTAATGATCATTGTCCAACATGTGGGCAAAAACTTCCTGCAGAGCAAATTCAAGATGCTTATGCTAAGGCAGAAGCGAATCATAATCTCAAAAAGTCTAAGCAATTAGAAGAGATTGAACGCTCTATTGCTCTGAAAAAGCAGGATATTGAAGGCATCAAAAAGCGTGATGCTAATTTAGAGCCTATTGAAACGTTAGAGGCTCTTATTAAAGCAAAAGAACTCTTAAGGGGAACTATAGCTGAAGAGCTTGAGAAACTAACTGCACCAGTCCTTGATGAGGATTCCGAGTATGCAAGCTTAAAAGCTGAGGAGTTTATGTTGCAAATGGCGATTGACGAAGATAACTCGGATCACTCGGAAGAAATTGCTGAACTCGAGATTAAAATATCAGCCAACAAAACAGAACGCATGAAGCTAGAACAGGAACTCAATAAGTTCGCTGAAATTAAGCGTATTGATATACGTGTGTCTGAACTCGAGACAAAGCAAGCTGAACTATCCGAAGAAAAAATGAAACTTGATGAAGCTTCTTATCTGATGGATGAATTCGTAAAAGCTAAGGTCAATATGCTTGAAGAAAGCATTAATGCAAGGTTCAAATTAGCACGATTCAAGATGTTTAATGTCATGTTGAATGGCAATGTTGAAGAATGTTGCGAAACTACTTATAAAGGCGTTCCATATCGCAGCATGAACAACGCAGCACGCATTAATGTAGGCTTGGATATTATCAATGCATTGACTAGCTATTTTAAAGTTAATGCTCCGGTGTTCATCGATAATGCCGAAGCTGTTACTGACTTTATCCCTGTTAATAGCCAAACAATTAAATTGATCGTTGATGAATCAGAACCTCAACTGGTCGTTAAGGAGGTATAGGTATGACTGATTTACAGATTTTTAAAAATGATACATTTGGCCAAGTTCGTGCTATCGAACAAAATGGAAATCCTTGGTTTGTTGCAAAAGATGTATGCGATGTATTTGGCGCGACAAACAGAAATCGTATTATGCAGGATTTAGATGCAGATGAAAAGGGGTATACGCAAATGAATACCCCTGGCGGAATACAAGAGGTAGCCATAGTTAATGAAAGTGGACTATACCAATTGCTATTTTCGCTACAACCAGCAAAAGCTAGAGGTGTTAGTGATGAATATATCCAGGAACGTGTTAATAAATTAAAAGCATTTAAACGATGGGTCACTCATGATGTAATTCCTAGCATCCGTAAAACAGGGTCATATTCCCTTGCGGTTCCAAAGTCGTTGCCTGAAGCTCTAAGAGCTTACGCCAATGAGGTGGAATCGCACAATGCTACCAAAGCCATCGTTGCTCAACAAGAACAACAGATTGCTGAATTCAAACCGGTTAAGGATTATGTTGATAAAATTCTATCAAGTAAATCTTGCTTAACAATCACACAAATTGCCGCTGATTATGGCATGAGTGCTCAAGAGTTAAATAAAATTTTGCACGAAGCTGGTCTGCAACGTAAAGTCGGTGATCAATGGATTCTCTACAAGCAGCATATGTCAAAAGGCTTCACTAAATCCGAAACATTTACATTCTGCAGAAGCGATGGTCGCTTAGACTCTAAAATCACAACTAAATGGACTCAAAAGGGCCGTTTAGAAATTCATAATATTTTATCTAAATTAGATATCCACGCTGTATGCGAAAACGTGGCATAGGAGGTACATAATGGGTGAAGTAACAAAAGCACAAACTCAAACACCATCGCTTAAAACTATGGTGTCTAGTGAGTCAGTAAAGAAACGTTTTAATGAAATCTTGGGTAAAAAATCAGCGGCCTTTGTGTCTAGCTTGATTTCTGTATCTAATAATAATGAACTTTTATCTAAAGCGGACCCTACTACAGTTATTACTGCAGGCGTGATGGCAGCCACTTTGGATCTTCCAATTAATCAAAACTTGGGGTTTGCCTATATTGTCCCTTTCTACAACAGTAAAAAGAAAATTAATGAAGCTCAATTTCAAATGGGTTACAAAGGGTATATTCAGTTGGCCATGCGCACAGGTCAATATAAGACCATTAATGCTAGTGAAATCTATGAAGGCGAAATTAAACACCACAACAAACTTACAGGCGAATTCGAATTAGGAGAACGAACTGGTGATAATGTAGTTGGCTACATCGCTTATTTCAAGCTAATTAATGGCTTTGAAAAGTATTTATATATGTCTAAAGAAGATGCTGAAGCACACGCAATAAAGTATTCTCAAACATACAAAAGGGGTTTTGGTCTTTGGAAAACTGACTTTGACGCAATGGCTATCAAAACAGTACTCAAACGTTTATTAAGTAAATATGGTATTCTATCAGTCGAAATGCAGAGCATGGCTAATGCAATCTCTGTAGATGGCGCCGTCATTCGTGATAATAATGGCGAGCTCACCCCTGACTTCGAAGGTGAAACAATCGATGTTCAATCAGATGTGGCAGAAACAATCGCTAATAATGCAAATTCTGAAGCCATTGACATCGACGCTGGTCCTGCCAGTGAATTTGTTAATCCGGAAACTGGCGAAGTAGTCAATATGTTCGGTGATTAATTGTGATTAGTATTCAAGCATTCGGTAGTAGTTCGAAAGGGAACTGCTACCGAATCAAAACCTCAACCAATGGTGATGAACTGCTACTGGATGCAGGGCTACCATTTAAAGAAATTCAACGGTATTGTCGCTTTAACTTTCTACACCTATGCGGCACGTTGCTTACACATCAACATGGAGACCATAGCAAGGCCGTAAATGATCTATTAAAGTTAGGTCATCGTGTATATATGCTAAAAGACACTGCAGATGCATTATATGTAATAGGACATCACAAAGCCATCTATATTACACCTAAAGTTCAATTTACGATAGGTAATTTTAGTATTCTACCTTTTGAATTAGAGCACGACGTTCCTAATGTTGGATTTTTGATTTCCGACGGAGAGGAAAAACTACTCTATATTACTGATACCTATTACTGTCGGTATACTTTTAAGAATATTGATCACATTATGGTTGAATGTAACCATTCCTATGAAATACTACACCAACATGTAGAAGCAGGTTATTTAGATGAAAAGCGAATGGAACGGTTAATCCAATCTCACTTTTCACTAGAAAATGTTATTAAATTTCTCAAATCTATGGACCTAACTAAGTGTCAAGATATACGACTACTACATTTATCTGATAGTAACTCAGATTCAGAAACATTTAAGCGAGCTGTTCAAGCTGCTACTGGTAAGTTAGTAATCGTAGAACAAGAAAGGAGTCCTTTATGATTATTAAATCAATTCAATTTAAAGATAACGATATCAGTATTGCCTATCAGAAACCATCTGCCACAGGTCTTACGGATGTATTTACTCTAAAATCCAAAGATGATCCGCGTCCTGAACTTCTGCAAGCATTTAGTAAACTGCAGTCTATTGTGAAGAAGAACTTCGAATTTCTGGAAGAATTTAAAATTCCATTTTTGGTAAACACATTCAAATTTAAGTATGGCGACATTGAAGGTCTTATTAACCAGGTCGGAAGGTATCGTGTCTGATATGAACACTCCTAACGAGTTCAAATTCAAAACAGATTGGTTAAATGTTGAGTATGCAGACTCTACATTCGCTATCTCTGTTCAAAACTTAATCGATGAATGCGTGAAATTTATTATGGGACGTCGAGCCCAGGACAATTTGTTTAACGACAATGAAGAGTGATAGAAATGGCGAAAAACCAATCATACTATTTTAGTCATGACATCAACGCGAGCAATGACCCTAAAATTGCTGCTATGATTTCAGAACTAGGAATGATTTCATATGCCTGGTGGTGGGTATTAATTGAAAAATTGGCCGCGGCAGATGACTATAAATTGCCACTAAAAAAATATACATTCGTTGCTCTGGATAATGAATTAAGAATGAATAATGAACAAATTTTAACAAGTGTTCAACAAGTGTTCAACAAAAATCAACACGTGTTGGAACAAAACTCAATGTGTTCATTTTGTTCATTTTTGTTAATTTATTTGTTGATTCATGACTACGAATTATTGGACTGTGATGACGAATATTTTTGGTCGCCAAGCTTAATTCGAAGATTTGAATTTAAAAAGGTGAAAGAGGAAACTATCCGCGAAAAACGTAGGTTGGCAGGCCTTAAAAGTGCAGAGTCTCGCAAAGCAAAAAAACAAAATTTAACACATGTTCAACAAAATTTAACACATGTTCAACAAAATTTAACACATGTTCAACAAAATCAACTAATAAAAGAAAAGAAAAGAAAAGAAAATAATATAGAGAGAGATACGCGCGCGCGTGAAGATGAAAATCCTCTATCTATGTTTGAAGATGAAGAAGTAAAAAATAAACCCATTTACGAATTGTATATGAAATCAATTGGAGTTGTATCACCTACTATTAAAGAGCGGTTAGATGATCTAGTTGAATCATATGGCAAAGAACGAGTTATTGTTGCTATTAATACCACAGCGGATAATGGTGGCAATAGTATCAAGTATGTTGAAACTGTCACGGCAGGAAATTTAAAGCAGGAGGTGCAAAAGGATTTTGGAGCAAGCAAATGTAACAGCAATGCTAGAAGCGTGTCTCGAAAAAATTCGAGAAAGGACGAACAAGTCGACTGGCAAGCGGAATATGAAAGAGTCCACGGAAAAAAATGAGTTCTTTTATCCAATCTATGATAAACCAGTAGTCATTCAGACAAACGTTAATACCACCTATGCTGCAGTTGGAATTCCTAGGAGATATTACGATATGGATTTTAACTGGTTGCGCAAACACGGTAGCTTTCCAAAAGAGAACGCTGAAGCTTACGACGTGGTTAAAAAGTACTCTGATAATCTGAAAGCTAACCTTGATTCTGGCAAGGGCCTCATATTAAGAGGCCCAGCTGGTACCGGTAAAACATCAATTGCGGTGAGTATCTTAAAACAGGCTATGGCATTAGGCAAAGGGTGCCTCATGATTTCTATGCCTAATTTACTAGATACCATGCTTACATTGTCGAAAGGCGACAATGTAGTTTATCTAAGATTTGAGCAAAAACTGCGGAATATCCCATTACTATTGCTTGACGACTTTGGCGCAGAGTACTCAAAATCTGATTGGGTACCGTCTAAGGTTGAAAGCATCATTATTGATCGTTACAACCGGATGAAACCCATAATTCTTACGACGAATTACAGTGATGCTTGGACCGAAAAGAATTATAGCCAAAGAGTATATGACCGCATACGTGGTGAATATGCGGTGGCTATATTCAATGGAGAGTCACACCGATGAAGCTTTTATTAAGATGTCAGTTCAGGTTTAGAAAGAAAACACATGACAGGTTCCCGACATTGAATGAATATATCGACTGCGAAAGGGGCTCTACTATAGCAGCAGCCGCTATGAAGAAAAAGTGCACTGAGCAGGTTAAAGAACAATGTGTGTCTCAACAGATACAACCTGTTAATGGGAAAGTAGACCTATTGTTTGAATGGCACTCTTCAACCAGGCATGATCCGGATAATGTAGCTTTTGCTAAGAAGTTTATTCTTGATGGACTACAAGCTGCTGGTGTGCTAGAAAACGATAATAGAAAGTTCATCGGCACTATGGCTGATGAGATTATTCAGGATGATGAAGACTATGTAATCTTACACATCACGAAAAATATGGAAATATTTTTATAATTTTAAGAATTAAGGAGATAAATAAATGAGTAACTTACAAGTAAAAGCGATTGAAGCTGCTCGCAAAGTGCTATTAGAAATGGGACATGAATTTGAAGAATTAGAATTCATGTATGTTGTATGGTTTTGTAAAACATTACAAAACTGGAAAGCATTAGTAAGTGGTCCTGGTATTGATGAATATGTAGAAGTAACACACAATGGTGACCGTGATGAGACATATGTTGATGTTTATTGCAAAACTAAAAATGTGTGCATAAAAGATAACTAATGAAAATACTAGATACATGCTGTGGTAGCAGAATGTTTTGGTTTAACAAAGAAAATGAAGATGCTATTTACATGGATAATCGAACTGAAAATACAAGGCTATGTGATGGTAGAAAGCTAATCGTTAAACCTGATATAATCGCAGACTTTCGAGACATTCCTTTCGAAGATGAAAGTTTTTATCTAGTAGTATTTGATCCGCCTCATCTAATAAGGGCAGGAGAGAAATCCTTTCTGAAATTAAAATATGGAAGGCTAGATACAACTTGGAAAGACGACATTAAGCAAGGCCTCTCTGAATGCTGGAGAGTTTTAAAGAAGAATGGGACACTGATATTCAAATGGAATGAGGAACAAATTTCGTTTTCTAAAATTAAAATCTTGCTTCCTTGCGAGCCTGTAATTGGGCAACGTAGAGGGAAAACAATATGGTTGGTATTTTTTAAAAGTTAAAATATTAGTTGTTTATCACTGGTAAAAACAAATTCGGACTAAAACATAAAATAACTTGTAAAGGGGAAAACATATTTGAATGAATATGATATTGAGAAAATCACTAAGTTGGCCACAGAGGTGGCAACCAAAACTTACTATGAATTAGCTAAGCAAGAAAATGCACAGTTAGGTCGTAAACTTCGACACAACACGATCAAGCTATTAAAGCATTATAGTCAATTACAGTCATATGTAGACAATGCTATCTCGGATTCGACACAAGCCGAGGATATATGGCTCAATGAGCTGCTAGCTGATATGTTCGATGACAATAGCATAGTAAGGGTAAATGCCATTGTTAAAAGTAAAGAAAAAACCGCACTAATGATGCGACATGTGAATAACATGCTAGACATCTATGCGGAAAAGTGCAGCGAGAAACAGTTTAAATACTGTGAATGTGTGCGACGTTATTATATCGATGGCGAAACATTAGAAGAAATTGCTGAATCATTCCCTGAAAAACCCGATGTGCGTACTATTCATAGGTACGTTGCAAGGGGAATAGAAGAACTATCTGTACTTCTCTGGGGAGTGATAGGGCTCAATACAAAATTGTCATAAAACTGTCATGGACATGTCATTCTTGACAATTTATAATGATAGTGTGAGTTAATGGGACAACAAATACTATCTCTCTCAACGACACAGTGAAACCTAGAACACTAAAACGAAAAGACCACTTAATCTTTATGGTTAGGTGGTCTTTTTATATGCAAATTTAAGGAGGCGAGGTGAATACGATTGACTGATGTATATTGCGAAAAGAGAAGATGCTTAAACAATGTTAAGGGTTGGTGCAAAGCAAATGGCATTCATATTGATCATATGTGTAAATCGTATGCACCTTCACACTCTTTAATTAAAACTAAAACAGCAAAGGTTCATAAAGAGCGTGGTAAGTACAAACAAAATAAAGGTGTAGTGAAGTAATGAACCTGGGGCGTCCGTTGAAGGGCGTTTTTTTTGTTGCCCAAATTTACATTATCAATATCGATTTTAATTGAGAAAGTGAAAATTTGGAAAAGGTACTTCCTAGAGCAAAAACCGCCGCTGGTCGCCCCCGCGCGATAGGTGTCTCTGTGTAAGAGAAATTTTGCTGTTGAAAGTAGATTGGTAAAAGACAGAAAGGAGATTCGCAATGGCCGACACGAAACCGAGAGTCAAATTCAATACCGCAGGCGATTTGCTCGTATCAAGTGCGCAGCTTTGTGACCTTCTTCGAGTTACACCGGAAATCATTTCGAGACACCACAAAGCAGGAATGCCGAAAGCTGCAACAGGTTGGTGGAATCTTCGAGAAGTACTTGTATATCTCGGACAAGCGAAAGCAGATAAATCTAAAGACCAGTCAGCGGCAACTAGAAAACTGATAGCTGAAGCCGATTACAAAGAGTCCAGGGCTGCACGTGAAAAGAAGATGCTTGATGTGTTAAATGGCGAATACGTATCTCGTGCAGATGTGGCCAAGGAATGGTCCGCTCGTGTGTTGGAGTTAAAATCCTCACTTATTAAACTCGGTAAGAGAGTAGGAAGTGAATTTACTGATCCCGAGGAACGAGCAACAGTGGAAAGGGTGGTGAGTGAAGCTGCCGAAGACTACCTCGAAAGTTACGCGCGTAAAGGCGAGTACACGCCGGAAGTCAAAATCAGTAAAGGCCGAGCCAAAAATTGATTGGTTTCCTGAAGAACTTGACGCATTTAAACCACCTGAGAAATACACCGTATCGGAATGGGCCGACAATTTCAGGGTACTAACTAATATATCAGCTGAGCCAGGGAGATGGAGAACACACAGAACTCCATACCTCAAAGAGCCAATGGATAGATTTACTGACCCTTTGATTGAAAAAATTATACTGTGCTTCGGTGCACAAATTGGTAAGACTGAAACCGAGCTCAATATGATAGGTTATGCGCTAGACCAGACAGCATCTCCGGTCATGATGGTGTATCCAACCGATGCTATCGCTAAATTTGCCAGCGATAAGCGTGTGCAGCCTATGATTAAATCGGTTAAAGCAATTAATGATAAGTTCGACGAGAACAGTAAATTACTGGAGTTAGATTTCAACAACGGAAATTACATGGTACTCGTCGGGGCTAACTCTCCGAGTAGCCTATCGAGTCGATCAATCAAATATCTATTCTTTGATGAAATTGACAAATACCCCGCCTTTGCAGGTAAGGAGGCAGACCCAATCAAACTGGCGACAGAACGCACTAAGACGTTTGTCGATAAAAAAATCGTAATGGTGTCAACTCCTACGGTTGAGTCGGGTAATATTTGGCAGGCGTTCATGAGTGCAAATGAGCGCCGGCAATATTACGTGCCCTGCCCGCATTGTGGCGTGTCGCAGGTCCTCAAGTTTAAGCAGATAAAATGGCCGGACGAACACAACAATAATGTGGACATGATACGTGATACAGCGTACTACGAATGTGAGCATTGCGGCGAACGTATTTACGATAAGCACAAAATGGAAATGTTAAGACGTGGTGAATGGAGAGCGGTAAACGAATCGCAAAGTAAAGTCCGCTCGGTATCGTATCACTTATCGTCGATATATTCGCCGTGGGTCACATTCGGAGACGTTGCTTATGAGTTTAAGAATTCCAAAGGCACGCCAGCTACATTGATGAACTTCATTAATTCGTGGCTAGCTGAACCTTGGAAAAGTTCTAAAACGAAAAGTACGCAAAATATGGAGTTTACCCAATCCAATTATCCGTGTGGCGTTGTGCCAGACAAAGCCGTATTGCTTATCGCTTCAGTTGACGTACAACTTGATCACTTCTGGTGGGAAGTAAGAGCGTATGCTCCAGGTGTTAAGTCTTATCTAATTGATTACGGACAAGCAAGTACATGGGAAGATTTAGAGGAAATTATCATTAACAGAGAATATCCATCAGAGTATGGTGAGCCTCGGCAGGTGATGAAAGCTGGTATCGACTCTGGCTTCAGAACTGACGAAGTATATCAATTCTGTTCAAGATTTCCAGAAGTGTGCATTCCTCTAAAAGGTTCCTCAAATCATACTACGATGACAGCACCATACACAATGACCTCTTTAGAAAAGGGCGTTGTAGGTGGATTGAAGCTATATGTATTAAATACTGATTATTGGAAAGACTTTATATTCGCACGAATGATTAGGCCTGCAGATGAAGAAGGAACAATTCATTTGTACAAAGAATGTCCGCAAGAATACTCTGATCATTTACGGTCGGAGGAGAAGCAGGAAATTAGAAATGTAAAAACAGGAGCCGTAACGGTGCAATGGAAACCGCTTACCAGTCATCCTGTCAATCATTTACTTGATACTTGCACTTACAATGCTGCAGTAGCAGATATTGCGGGTGTTAAATATTTAGTTGAACCAGCTGACTATGAGGAAGCCGAAGAGGTTGAAACCTACGAAGATTACGGCGGAGGCATAGGGAATACTGGCCATTGGTTTAGATAGGAGGTGAACCATGAGCGATGTAAATGAACAACTTGAACGTGTCCGTCAAGTGATTGAAGATATCGAAACTAAAGGATACTCAGAATTACAAATTGGCGGCAAGCGGTTCAAGGCAATTGACTTACCAGTACTGTATGCACGAGAACAAACACTGATGCAACGTGTACATGAGGAGTCAAATGGATATCAAACGGATGCATTCGTAACATGGGGTGGACGATGAATATTATTGATAAAGTAATAGGATGGGTAAGTCCACAACGTGCGTACGAGCGTCAGGTCTGTCGTGATGCACTACGACAATATGATGCACTACGCCAATATGATGCGGCGTCTATGGATAGGTTAAGCAGTGATTGGCAACCAGCATATGGCACGGCCGAACAGCTTGCAACAGGTTCACGTGATATTATTCGCGGGCGTGCAAGAGCTGCAGAAATGAACAGTGACTTAGCTGAGTCGGCTGTTATTGCTTTGTTACGAAATGTAATCGGCGCAGGTATTATTCCACAAGCGAAAGTTAGAAATCGTAACGATAAATTAAACAACGATCTAAATAAGAAAATCGAGAAAGCATGGGCCAAATGGGCCGAACCTGAAAATGCTGACATTAGGGGTATTTCAAACTTCTATGAATTACAAGAAATGGCGCTAAGACGTATGGTGTACGACGGGGAAATTCTAGTCAATAAAACTTCACAGGGCACGTACTTACCATTATCCATTCAGTTGATAGAAGCTGAAAATATCGGCGCAGTAAGTATCACACACGGCAAGAATAACATCATCAACGGAGTTGAGGTTACTGAACACGGCAGGCCAGTAGCTTACCATGTGAGCCAAACGGACCCGATGGGTTTGCGATCCTTTGATACAGTTCGATTAACCACTGACCAAGCATTTTTGTTGTTTAAACCTAAACGGCCTTCACAAATTCGAGGCATAAGCTTATTGGCTTTAGTTTTGCGACGAATACACGATATCGACGAATACATGGATGCGGACTTGATTGCAGCTCGCGTGGCAGCATGTTTTAGCGTTTTTGTAACCTCGCAAAATTCAGCAAGACAAACGGGGATATTACCACGAGATAAAAAAGGTAGACCCAATATTACAATGGCACCGGGTATGGTTAGACATTTAAGTCCTGGTGAATCGATTGAGTTTGCAGACCCCAAACGTAATGCAGGAACTGCAAGCGAATACTCGGCAACTCAGACCAGACGTATTGCGTCCGGTCTTGGTATGAGCGCTGACATCGTAGCGCGTAATATATCTGGGAATTTCTCAGCGGCAAGGCAAAACTTGTTAGAGGACCAAAAGACATTCCGTCAAGTACAGAAATTTGTAATCACACACTTCTGTATGCCGATTTGGAAAGCTTTTATTGACGCCCTTTACTTAGCGGGTGAATTACCTTCTGACTACTTAACGAACAAGGACAAATACCAAGAGGTAGCTTGGCTTGCTCCGGGGTGGTCTTGGATTGACCCCGTTAAGGAAGTTAACGCCAATAAAGAAGCAATCAAATCTGGTCTTACAACATTGGAAGATGTGTGTGCATCATCTGGGCGAGATTGGGAAGAAGTTCTTGAGCAACGGAAACTTGAACAAGATAGAGCTAAGGAGCTTGGGGTTCTACTAGATTATTCCAGTGAGTTGCAACCGCTAACGATGGGCGATGATGACACTATACAGGAAGGAGCTGATGGCTAGTAATGAGTGAACATCAAAAGCGTAGTATTCTTGGTAATTATTGTCGGGAATCTACTATTGACAATGTCGATACCGATAGTCGGACAGTAGAACTATCTTTCTCTTCCGAAACGCCATATGGTCGTTGGTTCGGCGATGAAATCCTTTGCCATGATGAAGAGTGCATCAATCTTGAGCGCTTTAATAATGGTTTAGGGACAGCGTTGTTTAATCATGATCGTGATGTGGTCGTGGGACACGTTGAAAAGGCTTGGATTGAAAACAATCGAGGAAAAGCGCTAGTGCGTTTTGATGAAGATGAACAATCCGACACTATATTTCAAAAGGTACAGTCAGGAACGCTAAAAGGGGTAAGCGTAGGCTATATGGTCAACCGATATGAAGTATTGGAAGATAAGGATACTAAATCCACTAACGGTCGATTTAATGGCCCGGCCTATGTAGTAACCGATTGGGAACCTTTAGAAATCAGTATTGTATCTGTTCCTGCCGACCCAACTGTAGGGGTAGGACGAAGTGCTGAAGAAATTCATACAAGTATTGACATACAGGAGGAAGAAAAAAGTATGGATCCAAAAGATGTTTTAAAAACTGAAGAAGTAAAATCTACAGAGCCAGTTGAAACTGGTATCACACAAGCAGACCTTGCTAAAGCAATGGAAACTGAACGCAAGCGTACATCTGAAATTACTGCATTATTCCGAGACTTCGACGTAGAAGGTGCAGACGAAGCAATTGTAACGGGTGTATCTGTTGACGAAGCACGCGCAATGGTAATGGACCAATTACGCGCCCGTAACAAAGGTGTATCCGTAACAATGGGCGAAGCTGAAACTGACAAGTTCCGTGCCGCCGCACAAGATGCAGTATTAATGGCAGCTGGTTTACCTGTAGCAGAACCGGCACCAGGTGCTAATGAATTGCGCGGCTACTCCATGATTGAGTTAGCTCGCGAGTCCTTACGTCGTGAATGCGATACTAAAGCCAACTTCGGCGACAACATGGAAATGGCACGTGCGGCCGTTAATTCTACATCTACATTCCCGGCAATCATGTCTAACCTAGCTAATAAATCTGTAATGGTTGGTTTTAATGAAGCTGAGACTACATTCCAAATTTGGGCAGGTAAAGGATCTAACCGCGACTTCAAAGAAGCTGCACGCGTGGCATTGTCTGAAGCAGGCAACCTTGAATTAGTACCAGAAGGCGGTCAATTCCAACAAGATGTCTTTGGTGAAGCATCTGCTCGTACTAAAGTTGCTACCTACGGTAAAATCTTCAGCTTGACTCGCCAAGCTATTATTAATGACGACTTGGGTTTATTCTCCAAGATTGCTACTAAATACGGTTCTGCTGCGAAACGTTTGGTAAACAAAATGGTGTATGCTCAATTAACTGGTACGGTTAAAATGCAAGACAATGTAGCTTTGTTTGATGCAAAACATGGTAATGTTGCTACAACTGGCGAAGCGTTGTCTCTTAAGGCAATCGCGAAAGCAATTACTGCTATGCGTCGTCAAAAAGGCATTACTGGTGCGGCTAACTTGAATATTACTCCTAAATATTTGGTAGTGCCACCTGAATTGGAAGTAACTGCATATCAAATCGTTAACTCTACAGCTGCAGTGGACGGCACAAATTCTGGCGTAGTTAACCCTTATAAAGGTCGTTTCGTAGTTGTAGCTGACGCAGAATTAACCGACCCAGATGCATGGTACTTGGTAGCCGATGCAAGTCAACATGACACTATTGAAGTAACTTACTTGAATGGCGTTGAAACTCCTCGTCTTGAAACACGTCAAGGCTTTGATGTTGACGGCATTGAATACAAAGTAGCATTCGATGTTGGTGTTGACGCTATTGACTTCCGTGGTCTTTATAAAAATGCTGGTAAATAATTAGGGGGTAACTTATATGATGACACAATTCGTAATGGAAACCGATCGTATCAACTTCACAGCGACTGCTGCAGTTAAAGTAGGCGACATTGTAGAAGTTGGTAAACTCCACGGCGTTGCACTTACTGATATTGCTAAAGATGAAGTCGGCGCTGTAAAAGTAACAGGCATATTTAAAGTAGCTGCTAACAAAGCTGATACTTACGCTGTTGGTGATTTAGTTCAATTCTTAACAGACAAAGCAGTAAAAACTGGTGGTAAAGTTCTCGGCATGGCCGTAGAACCTAAAACCGCAACACAGGAAACTGTTACAGTAATGTTGTTACAACCTACTGCGTAAATAATTACAAAGCGCCCTTTTTGGGCGCTTTACTTTTTGTGAGGTAGAAATAATGCTGAAATATGATGATAAAGCGCTACTATCTGTATTCGGCGAAAAGATTACTTACAAAGGTCAGTCCATAAAAGCTAGTGTGGAAATTGGCGAATATGACGGCAAGGGCTCCGGATTTGTCGATAAGGCATTAGCTGATAAAGCTCAGATTTGGGTGCGTGCTAAGGATGTTCCTGAACCACGATCAAAAGACGAAGTGTATATCAATGGCGAGAAATGGTACGTTGATCACATTTCCAGCTTTGACGGTACGATGTACTGCATCGAGATTGTCCATAACGTGAGGGCGGTGAGACCGTAATGAGTAATGAACCTATTACGATTACAGACACAGCCACGCCGTATCTGAATTTCATTGCAGAAACCAAGCCCGACTGGATGCGTAAAGCGTTAAAATCCACGGGATGGATGATGCAAAAGGAAATTAAAGAAGGCATCAGATCAGGTGCACCAGGCGGACGTAAGTATCCTAACTTCATGGCACCGGCACGACGTGCTGCATTTGAGTCAGCATTCGGTGCGAAACTTCGCAAAGCATACCAAAGTGGAGGACGAGCCGAACGGGAAGCTTGGGGCTCAAAATCGCGAAATGCCTTACTTGATATGGGCATTAGCGCCAGGACAATCGGATACAGTCCTCTAGGTAAGCTATCGAATGCAGTCGGGTATCAATATGACAAGGGCAAGCAATCCGTCCGAGTTGGGTGGTTATCTAATTCGGCTAAACGGTTAGGTGAACGCATCGAGGAAGGTTACACCAAGCAGATTACAGAGCCTATGCGCAAGAAGTTATTTGCTGCAGGTGTACCGCTACCTAAAGGAAAATCGATGTTCAAAATTCAGCCACGTCATACTTACGGCCCTATGAAAACCGCACTACAGCCTAAACTTAAACCTTATATCGAGGGTAAGATAGGCGACTACGCTATTTATGGCCCGGCAGCACAATCTGCGTCGCGACGGAACTACAAGGTAAGGTGATTTGATGCAACAGACAATTCCAATGTCACGTATCGTCAATCGATGGGCTGAAGCCTTGTCGACGGATGAGGCGTTGACTAAATTTTGCAACGACAAATATGGAAAGCCGGCGCAACTATATGTCGGTTATGACGATGTAGATGCACCACTTGAAGAGGATTGCCCCTGCATCATATTACTGCCTAGTAGTAAAAGCGAAGGGCTGGCAGATACTTACACATACTCTTTAATGGTCGTATGGGGTATCGTCCATAAAGGGGCGACTCGTGATAAGAATATTATTCGATATGATGGGGCGCTAGAATCAGATAACCTCGGGCAGTTAATTATTGAATGCATTTGTAAGGTGAATCCGGCGTTCCCAGTAATCGACATTGACTATGAACTTGATAGCATGAATTGGCGTCCGGTGTTCACTGGACGTTTAACAGCTACTATAGAAATCCCGCATGTAATCGGTGGGAATATTGAATATTAAAGGAGGAAATGCATATGGCAACAGCAAAACGTGCACAGGGCTCTCAGTCCCATGTGGCGATTGCGTTTGAGTCGGACTTTGGTACAACGCCAACTACTGGCGGTGTCATCACTCCGATTATTTCTAGCTCCGTGAAAGCTAGTCAAAATTTAAACGATTCCACCGTAATCCGTGGCGATCGTAATCCTGCAGCGCCATTCCGTGGCAACATTGACACGTCTGGTAGTTTAGTCGTACCTGTTGGTGTAATCGATATTGGTTACTGGTTAAAAGCTGCATTTGGTCAACCGACTTCTAACACAACTGGCCAAGCGCCAAATAAGAAGTCTGAGCATGTGTTTAAAATCGGAAACACAATGCCGTCGTTAACTATTGAACAGGGCTATCCTGATGTTAACGTGTTCCAACAATTCGCAGGAGCGCGAGTTAGTAAATTAGGCTTTAAATTCGGCGGCGATGCCGAATTAACTGCATCCGTTGATGTGATGGGCTGTAAGGAAACATTAGCGGCCACTACATTTGATGCTGCAGCAAAAGCAGTTAATTTCCTACCATTCCAAAATCTTAACGCAACTATCAAAGAGGGGGGCGTTACTGTGGCCAATATTCTAAGTTGCGATATCAACTTTGATTTTGGCTTGGATGGTGATTCTTACGCTATTGGCGGTAAAGGCTTTAGAACATACATCGACCCAGGTATTGTGTCAATTTCCGGTACGATTAAAGCGTTCTTCCAAAATAAGGACCTTTTAAACAAAGCGGTTAATGGTACAGAATCCAGCTTGGAATTGCGACTTGAACAAGATGACTGGTCGCTTACATTCAAGTTGCCCGAACTTGTGTACGAACGACAATCTCCAGGCATCGATGGTCCTCGTGGCGTCAATATTGAATTGCCATTTAAAGCATACTATCGTGCAGATGCTGGTCGTTCCGCATCCATCATTACATTAGTTAACAATCAAGAACAATACTAGGAGGTGCCAACATGGCATTTGAAGATATCAAAGTAAGAGGCTTAACATTCGCTGAACGTGGTGAATTAATTAAATCTGGTTTAGACCCATTGTATACCCCAGTTCCGGAAGAAGCACCGGATACAGAACGCCTATTACGTTCTCGTGAGCTTGCGCAATGGATTATGCAGCACATCTACGGATTGACTGAAGATGAAATCAACGCAGCACCAGACAATGATCTTATGGAAATTGCGCTTGATACGATGCGTTTTACGCACGAAAAAAAGGCTGAAATCGAAAAAAACTAATTGATGCGTGGAGTTGGCTCAACTCTGACAAACCAAAATACTGCTCTGATTGTATCAAGATGCAACGTGAGACTAAACAGAATTTTGATTGCTCGGAGTGTGAGTTTAATTCCCCGCATCAATTAGATGGAACACGGCAAGCTATGCGAGTATACAACGCTAGTCGTATGCAGCGACGATGGCATTCAGGCGGTATTGCAGGATTCGATATGCCAGCGGTATTAGAAGTGGCGAAGGCTTACGGCATTGAGCCACTACCGCACCTTATCGACTTACTCGTATTGTTAGAGGCTAAAGAATTGGAGGTGGCGCACAAGGATGGCCAATAATTTAATTGATATTGTTGTTCAGCTGACCGACAAGAACACCGAAGCCGGACTCAAGAAAATTACAGCTAGTGCCGAAGGCGCCAAGTCCGCCCTCGGTAAAATGAAGAATGATCTCATGGCAATAGGTGCCGGTGTTGGCGTAGTAGGCATCGGTGCCAAATTGGCCAAAGAGGCTATCCAGTGGGATGTAGCTGTTAAAAAACTATCCGGTATCACCGGTGCTACGGCAAAAGAAACCAGTGAACTATTAGCCGTGGCCAACTATATGGGCGTTGCTATGGAGGATAGTGCTGGTGCATTTGCTAAGTTCTCCAAAAATGTCGGAGCGGCTAAAGAAAAAATGGAAGTCGCTCGGGCAGAGGGAAAACTCAGTACTGATATATTTAGCAAATTAGGCTACACGCTTGAAGATATTCAAGGTAAGAATACTGTTGAAGTGTTTAAGATGATACAGGAACGTCTAAGAGGAATGAAGGACGGGGCTGAAAAGACTCGTGTCGAAATGGAACTCTTTGGACGTACTGGGTATCAGATGCACGCTATGCTCAACATGTCCGCTGAACAGATGGACAAGGTGGCTGAACGTGCCAAAGCAATGGGACTTATCATCGATGATGATGCAGCATCTAAGTCCGCAAAGCTAAATCGGGAATTAAAGGATTTAGAGAATACAGGGAAAAGGCTTGCAGTATCTATCGGCCATGAGTTGGTTCCTGTATTTAACGACTACGCAAAAGGCGTATTAGACGTTGCTAAGGAATTTGAGTCAATGACTGCCGAGCAAAAGGAAGCTATCGGCGGAATTGTTAAATTCGGTGCTGAAGCCAGTGCAGTGATCATAGTCATGAGGTCGCTAACCAGTGCACTCGGATTTATGCGATTGGCCACACTTGCTGCAGCTGGCCCTTGGGTAACATTAGCTACGGTAATTGGACTTGCTGGGAAAGCATTACTCGATTTTCGCTACAACGAAAAAACATCCGGCTCTTATATGGGTGTAGATGTTGACGGGAAGCGTATTCACAAGAATACGAACTCAACAACAGGCCTGTCTGACAAGTTTAGGGAATCACACGATACTCGATATTGGATTGAGGATAGCGCGTGGCTGGGGCTTGTAAAAAATGACCGCTTAGCTACAAAAGAAGAAGGCGCTAGAATCGATGCGGCTTTGAAGCAAAAAGAAGAGGCGGATGCTGCAAAAGCGAAACTTGATGAAGAACTTGCAAAAGCGAAAGAGGATATTGCTAATGGCGGACTAACGAATACCGAAGCCATTAATAAAGCGAATGAGGAAGCTGCAAAAGCGGCCAAAGCTCAAGAGCAGGCTGCTAAGAAAGCTCAACAAGCGGCCGAGAAGTTAGCAAGCGCCGTAGAGCGTATGTCTGAGTTGTATCGGTCTCTTACTTTGCAGAGCTTACAAATTGACGGCAGTCAATACGAAATCGATAAGTTAACTGCTAAGAATCAGTATGAGTCAAACGAAAAAAATATTCGTGATATTATCCGATCCGTTTCAAGCTTGAATAGTGGTGCTATAGGACAAGCCGCAGGTGTACTAGACGCAGCTAATGAGCAATTAGGCAAGGCATACAAGCTAGGAGCAGATGGTACCTGGGCAACAGATTGCGGAAAGCTATTCTCTGATGCGGTTAAGCAGTCACTAGGGGCGGACGTACCCCGTCGAGTCGATAAGCTATGGCAAGCGGCTGCTGCTGTAGGGGCTTGGCACCCAGAAGGTGACGGATACATTCCTAAAGCCGGCGATGGTGTGGTTGTACTTGGTGATAATCACATTGTTATTTCAGACGGGAACGGAGGATATACTGGCGCTAATTCAAGCACTGGTGTAGTTGCTAAGCCATCTGTTACCGCCGATTTCGGACAAATCACCGGATATATTGACACAGCTAAGTATGCAGGCGCTGCATCAAGCGCCACTGCTGATTCTGCAGGTAGCGCAGAGAATGCTAAGAAACTAGCTGAGTCTAACTTAACTGCTCAAGTTAGAGCTAAGAATGAGGAGTTGTATCAAAAGCGATTAGCTGAGGCACAACGCAATCAGACTATCCGTGTTCGTAAGATGAACGAGGATATTAAGAAACTCGATCTTGAACGTACAGGCGACCGCTTGCAATTACTAAAAGCTGAAGCTGAAGCGCAAAAGGCCCAAATCGACGATAATGTTCGTGAGTACACTAAAGCCGTAGGCGATAAGGAACTCGCTGAAAAGAAAGCTCAGGCAGAGCGCCTAAAATTGGCATCTGATACTGAGCAGAAAATCAGAGAGTTAGCATACACTCAAACGAGTGAAACCGTTGACCACTTAACTAATATGGTTACTCTTGGTAGATTGTCTCGCAGTGATGCGGATGCACTACTTGCTGAAGAGTTAAAGACTTATATTGACTATGCACGTAGTGAAGTCAATGAGGCCCAGTTAACGGCTACTCAAAGACTGCAAATTGAAAAGAACCTTGTTGAGGCCCAACAAAAGCTATGGGAGCTGGCAGGTCGTAGTCTTAAAACAAGCTTACAAGAAGCCGCTCGGCAGTATAAGCAAGAGACTACTAACTATGCTGACTTAGCGAAGTCTACATTCGATAGCACAATGAACTCTATCAACTCAACATGGACAAATAATCTCGAGGCTATGGCAACAGGAACGAAGTCCTTTAGTAAAGGCATTAAGGACATATTCAAGGATATGACAAATGCCATTATTAAGATGATGATTCAGTTAACGTTCCAGCAATATGTCATGCCTAAGTTGCAAGGATTATTTGGTGGTGCAGTAAGTGGTATTGGCTCACTAGGTGCTGCAAAAGGGACATCGTCCTTTGCCGGCGGTAGTTCGTTTAGTTCTGCATTTACAGGAAATCGATTCGCTGCCGGAGGAAAAACGAATCCAGGGATTATGTTGGTTGGTGAAAACGGACCGGAACTATTACAGTCCTCTGGATCGCACCGCATTTACACTGCGAGCGAAACTCGGCGGCTAGTAGGTGGTGGAGCTGCAAGCAAAGTTATTGTCAATATTATTAATCAATCTGGGCAACAACTTGATAGCCAACAACAAGAAACTAAGTTCGATGGCGAACAAATGATAGTTGATGTAGTTGTATCAAGTCTTATGACAAACAAAGGAGGTATGCGGGATGCAATCAAAGCAGCCGCAGTATAGCGTATGTTAGAATTTCCAAACATAAGATATCCGATATACCCTATCGATGAAACTACACCTGATGTTAGTCGTAAAGCACAGGTTGAAAATATGACGGTGCTTACACATCGTAAAACTACAAGAGCATTACGATCATATTCAGTGAATTATAAAATTCCAACTACAGAATATATTCGTCTGAGACATTTCTTTGACCAAGTAAATACCGCAGAGATATTTCTGTGGACACACCCAGAAACCTTAACGAAGATAAGAGTTAGGTTTGCTGACCAACTCCACTTTTCCGCTAGTGATTATGATATATGGAATGGTTCTATTCAACTACAGGAGGTTTAGATGTTAACGCTATCAACTGCATCTATCATCGAAAAAAATAAGATATCCTCCACTGGAGCATGGGTAATGGCTATTGAGCTTCATCATCCAGAAGGGAATATCTTCCTCGTGAATAACACAGAGGACTTAACCCTAGCCGGGAAGAAGTATACAGCTTTCCCCTTCAAGCTAGAGGATATTAACGAGGACACTAAGCAGATGCCTAACGTTAAACTCTCTGTAGCAAATGTAACCGGGACTATCCAAAGGTTAGTAGAAAAGAATAAAGGCCTCACAGATTGTGAGGTCAATATTCGAATATTCAATACTAACTTACCGGACATCATTGAGCTAGAAGAAACGTTCATCATTAACGCATCTCAATCTAAAGCAGACTGGGTAGTGTTCACTTTAGGCACAGACTTTTCGTTCTCTCGCAGGTTCCCACCTGTTCGAGTAATGAAAGACTACTGTCCTTTCAAATTTAAGTCTGTAGAGTGCGGATATAAAGGGTACGCACAATCATGTAACAAAACTCTAAAACGCTGTCGTGAGTTAAATAACAGCGTAAGATTTGGCGGTGAGCCAACAATACCACAAGGGGGCTTATATGCGTCTAACTCTAAATAACCTAATAGGTACTCCGTGGAAGGAGTTGCCTTGTTGGGAGCTTGTGGTAGAGGTGTACAAGAGAGCCGGTATTCATCTTAGTCCATACGCAACGTATTGGCCAGATATGAACTCTCCTTGGCACGAAGTCAAGGAACCGGAAGTAGGGGACATAATTGTCATGAACCTCTACAGTAATAACGCTGATCATATCGCGGTATATGTAGGCGAAGGTAAGATGATACATTCCACCGAATATGCGGGGGTATGTATCGTACCAATTGACAGATTAAGAAAACGTATATTAGGAGTGTACAGGCACAAGGAGGCTCAAAATGATTAGATTAGTAATTGCTCGAAACCCATTCGACTTTACCACTAGACAAGAGACTCTTGTGCCTTTTGTTGATGGTAAAAAGCTTAACCAATATTTCACTGAACCAGGTGAATGGGTGTACTCCATTAATGGTGAGTTAGTAGATGATACCGCATCACCTACTGATGAAGCCTATGTAGTGGTTTTGCCTAAACTTGAAAAGCAAGTACTTGGTATTCTGTTATCTATCGGGTTATCTATTGCGACTGCCGGCATTGCTTCCGGCGCTGTATTTGGTATTACTAGCGTATTAGGTCGTACGTTGGCAGCAATGGCCATCGGTATGATTGGTAATACGATCATATCTAAACTAACTGCACCTAAGACAGATAGCTCTAATACCGAACAGTCCGCTACTTATGGGTGGCAAGGTGCACAGACTATTATTGGCCAGGGGCACCCATTAGCTATTACCTACGGCAAGTGTAAAAGTGCCGGTATGCTCATCTCTCGCCACGTAACAAGTGACGGAAGTAAGCAATATCTTAACCTATTATACTGTGCCGGGGAGGGCCCTATTGACGCTATAACAGATGTCAAATTAAATGGTAACCTTATTGGTAACTATAAGGAAGTTCAACTCGATGTAAGATTTGGTACAAATGACCAAGAGATTATTCCTAACTTCAATGATAACTATGCTGACCAACCATTGACGTATGAGCTAACGAATGATTGGTCTATCCATCAAACACAAGGTAACTTATCTACCGCACTAGAGGTTACTATATCACTTCCTAATGGTTTGTACTATTCAAACGATAAGGGCGGACTTAGTGAAACCTCAGTCACTATTGAAGGTGGTTATCGTAAAGTAGGTTCCGCAGAGTGGATACCACTGCCGATTAGTAACAATGGTGGCCAAAGTGCCATGCTAGAAAAGACAGATAATCGCTGGTTCAAACGCAACAGCCATTCAAGAACGGCTATCGACAACAATCAATATACCGGTGTTATCAAGGATAGTTCAAATAAAGCTATCTATCGCGTGTTCCGGTTCGATGTGAAAGAACCAGGACAGTATGAAGTCCGTATGCGGTGTGCACACAAGGATGGTAACTCTAACCGCCATGTGAACAAAGTATACTGGTCACAGTTAACTCAGATTGTATATGATGACTTCATTCATCCTGGCAAGGTACTTATCGGTATTAAGGCACTAGCTACTGACCAATTAAATGGTAATGATCCAAACGTAACATGGATACAAGAGCGTAAAACAGTATGGGTATTTAATACCTACACTGGAGCGTATGAGTCTAAATCGGCTAATAATCCGGCGTGGGCTTGCTACGATATCCTTCATCATTGCCGTAAGATTGGTGATGAGTATGTAGTTAAAGGGGCTCCTCGTGAACGCTTCGTATATGATGCATTTAAGGCATGGGCTGATAAGTGCGACGAAAAGCATATAACATTTAACTACATTTATGACAACGCTAGCCAAGTATGGGATGCACTTAAATACGCTGAGAATGTAGGTAGAGGTAAGGTAATACCTTTAGGTACTCGGTTTAGTTGTATTTACGATTATGCTGCTACGCCTACTCAGTTGTTTACTGTAGGCAATATCAAGATGGACTCCTTTATGGAAGAATTCCAAGCCACATCATCTAGGGCGAATGCTATCGAGGTATCCTTCCTCAATAAAGCTAAGGACTATGAGCGTGACGTACTTCCTGTGTTTAGTGAAGAGTATGACGTAACTACATCTCTTGCTAGTCCAGCGCAAGTCGAACTCATGGGATGTGTGGATGTAGACCAAGCCTACAATTACGCTAAACACTATTTAAGGGCGAATAAGTATGAAGTGCGCACTTGTACCTTCGAAGCTTTCACAGACGCCATAGCGTGCACAATAGGAGATGTAATTCTACTACAACACGATGTGACGGACTGGGGACAAGGCGGTCGTATAGAGTCTGCTGTAGGCAATAAAGTATACCTTGATAGAGAGGTTACTTTTGAGCAAGGCAAGGCCTATCGGCTCATGGTACGCAACGCTAAAACAGATGTATTAGAGTCTTACGATGTAACTGGGGTGACTGGTAAAACTGTAACGCTTGCTAATAATGCGGTTATTCAGACTGACGATTTATACACCTATGGTGAGGCAACTAAGGAAGCTAAGCCGTTTAGGGTATTATCCATTAGCAAGTCCAATTCTGAAATGACACGTAAGATATCCTGTATCGAATACTATCCAGAGTTGTACGCCGGTGATGATGGATCAGTGCCAATCATCGACTACACAACAAAGTCTGACGTGATTAAGGTTATTAACTTAGTATTACTTGCTGACGTTAAGACCTTAAAGGACGGCACTGTACTCTGTGATATTAATGGTACTTGGCAACTACCAAGGGATAAAGTGGCCAAGAATATCATTGTATTTTACAAGCCTGTAACGACTAAGGAATGGCAACAGTTCAAGGTGTTAGATGGTAGCGCTACTAGCGTAACCATTCCAAGCGTAGCAACTGACGTCAACTATGACGTAAAGATTGTATGTACCAATAACGCTGGTGCTGAATATGAAGGCGTAGAGCGTGCAGTGTATGTGAGTGGTAAGGAAATACCACCGGCAACACCTAAAGGCTTCAAGGTGACTCAGGATGCAGTCAATAGTAGTGTACTTCACTTATCATGGGAACCTAATACAGAGGCTGACCTACATGGATACACGCTATATGACGGTAATGATGTAGTCCTAATTAAACATATAGGCGGTACATCTTACTCGTATTTCATTCCAAATACTGGTAATTACCAGTTCAAGCTATCAGCTGTTGATACATCCGGTAATGAAAGTGGTAAGGCTGAGGCTCGTATCACTGCAACTGTATCCGCTGAGAGTGTGGCTACACCAAAAGCACCGGATCGCGGTGATGTAACAATCGGTAAAACGATCGTTGCAGCATGGGACCCAGTAGAGAATACCTACATTGATTACTACGAAGTGAGACTTGATAGTAACGTTGGCCAAGCTAATAATAGACTGGCCAAGACTACAGACATTCGCTCTGAAATTAAGTTATCGGCTCGTAGAGGTGCGGTGTTCGTTTATGCACACAATCCAGTTAAAGGATACGGTCCGGTTCTTAGACTTGACTATAACGCACCTGTTCCTAGTGCTCCGACCAATGTCAAAGTAAAAGGTAATATCACAGGTGTTAGCGTGGTATTTGATAGCATACCGGATACTTGTATAGGGGCTAATATTTACATCGGTACAGAGAAGTATTTCGTTACTACAAACGTAAATATAATACCTCATGATCCAGGTGTATTTGATGTTAAAGTCGCTTACGTTGATGTGTTCGGTGAAGGTGCATACTCCAATATTATTGGTACATCAGTACCAACTAGTATTGACCCGGCTTTAATCAATAAGGAAGCCCTTGGAATTAAGGCTATGGACGATAAGATTAAGGAGCTTACAAAGACTGCTAATGAATATTCAACCCAAGTACAGAACTTAACCATTAATATGGCTACTCAAATTAGTCAATTAGCAGATGGGGTTGACTTAAAATTAAAAGCATTGAACGGCGATGAGATAGTCAGCCGTATCAATCTAAGTTCTACAGGAACAAAGATTGACGGTAAGTTACTTCATGTAACTGGTGATGCTCTGTTCGACAATAATATCATTACCAATAAGATGTTATCTGCCAATGCAATCACTGCTGATAAGTTAAACGTCAACAATCTAAGTTCTATCTCAGCTAACTTAGGTGAAGTAACAGGTGGTAAGATTATCGGCGGTACGCTCCAAAATCAAAACGGCACATTCAAAGTAGACTCTAACGGTAACATCGTAGGTGCCAATATTACAGGCTCACGTATCGACGCTCAATCCATCATGCAAGCCGGATTTAAAATCAGGAACATTGACGTACAAGTCTATAAGGTACGTCATGGTGACTGGTGTCCATTGCCGGAAGGATTTAACGAAAGTCAATGTACATTCGTACCTGTTGGGTATATTCAAACAGAGAGTTACTGTAATGCAAGTAACTCCGGCAGACCTTATATACCTAAAAATACAGATGATGGAGCATCAATCATTGGTGAACGTATTACTTTTGATAGATTTAACCAACAAAAACACAGATGGGTTGGTAGTTGTGATTTGTATCTCCGTACTAATCGCTCTAGGAAAGTTAATATCGGCATTAAAGGAAAACGTCAAGCTATCGTCGAGTCGAGATATTTAGACATGTCAACATCTAGTAGCGACGGAAGTAATCCTGGATTCAAAGACGTTGAATGTTATTCCTATGGAGAACTATACGTATTAGCTATTGCACGACAATAAGGAGGTTCTATGGTCGAGCAGGATTTAACGCTACACACAGGGAGCGATTTTAGTTTTAGTTATGTCGTTCCGCAGGATAGTGATTTGAATTTAGGTAGTTATAAAGCGGCGTGCAAAATTCGCAAACGCCCCTATGGAGAGGTGATATTAGAACTACAACCAGTAATTGAAAGCAAGCAAGTAACATTTCTTATATCAGGCCAAGAGTCAGCAAATAAGCATATATCTGGTGGCGACTATTTATACGACGCATTTATTTACAACGATGAAAAGTGGCTAAAGCTTGGTCAGGGTACGATGACAATCATACCAGATATTTCTATGCATAATTAAGGAGGATTACAATTATGGCAGACAACACTTTAACAGTTAAATTTGACAAAGAAACAACTTTACCTTTATTAGAAGGGTTAGGCAAAAGCGCCTACGCTATCGCAGTAGCGCACGGATTTCAAGGCACAGAGCAAGAATGGTTAAAATCACTACAAGGTAAAAATGGAGCTAGTGCGTATGAAATCGCAAAACAGAATGGATTTCAAGGCACAGAGCAAGATTGGTTGAAATCCCTTGTTGGACCAGCTGGAAAAATCAATGGAGATTATCAATTGCTTGAATCAGCTCAATTATTGCGACAAAAAAATATCTATTTGCCGAATTCGAACATTGACACCGTAATTGCCAAAGTTATCGAAGTGCTCGGTGATAAAATTAAATACACGCCTAAACAACTTGAATATGAGCAACCTAATGCTGGCCAAACATTCATTGATCTCAGGGGAGAACCACATTTTAAAGTATCCATTAATAATGGAGAAAAGAAAGAATTTGAATCCGATAATATGCGTGTTAATATTGAACCGTTTGGAGCGATTGATATTAATATCACATACTACGATTTAAACGGCCAAGAATACAGCCATTTAATTATTCGAAAAACAGCGCCATCTACGGATGATGTGTATACTGCATCTAACGGCGTAGTGTACACAAGATACGGCAATGAGTTGGAAATCAATGTATCCGAATATGACGGCACAACTCCGTTTAAATTCGTTCCAAAATGGGGCAATGCTGGGCTTACTAAAGTGTCGATTAAGTCAGACAAAAAAGTGATGTTGTTATTAAATAGAGATAGTGTCGTTGATGATACAGGCAATGAGCGAATCACTTCAACTGGCGTCATTGTAGTTGATTACCAAAATGTGTCCTTTAAATTAACAGAACAAATACATGCGTTCTTGTTAATTACTGGAGAAGGATTTAGTCAAACAAGTTGTGCTCTTAATAGTGATAGAACTTATATTATTTGGAACGACGCCACTAAACAATATACAAGTAGCGCTACGGAAAATGTGTAAGGGGTTAATAAAGGGAAATAAATGCAAGAATTAACAAATTTCATGAGCGAGGCCTGGCGAATGATAACTGAGTCATTCGCCATGAAGGCTCTGTTGGCTGTGGTGGCTGAAGTCGGTATTTATATATTAGGGTTAAAGCATATCCAAGTTTTAGGGATCTTTATTTGTCTTGTATTTTTAGATCTAATAACAAAATGGGCTGCTATCGGTTATCAAATGTTGCTAGATTTAGGCGCTAGTTCAGAGAATATTAGCGGCTCGGATAAGTATATCGCTATTCCTGCCGCTTGGGGGAAAGGCTTAATCAGCTCAAAGCATATGCGAAAGCCCTTTGTTACAAAAGTGCTCACTTATTGTTTAGCAACTGCTGCAGCATGGTGCTTTGATTTCATGGCTGGGAACTATGCTTTTGCGGTCAATCTAGTATGGCTGTATCTTGGCTCTGTTGAGTTTTTGAGCATTCTCGAGAACATGCGAGACGGCGGAAACAGCACAGTAACAGGGTTATTAGATATAGTCCACTCAAAAATTGACATGATTTTAAAAAAATAATTAGGTATTGGCTGCATTCGTAAAGGGTGCAGCCTTTTATATTGGGGGTAAAAACTATGAAAATTGGCGAATATTTCGATGATTACGAATTTGCTTGTCATTGTGAGCGTCATGAGGTTGATGAAAACGGCCATAATGTGCTAGATCACATCATAGACAAGCGACTTGTAGATGTATTAGACAAAATTCGTGAACGCTTGGGCGTGCCTATTACAGTAACAAGCGGCTATCGTTGTGAGGCTCATAATGAGGAAGTCGGAGGCGTGCCTAACTCTTACCATACACAAGGCGTAGCCGCCGACATTACCTATGACGGCATTAATGTTGATTATCTTGCACAAGTGGCCGAGGAGTGCGGTGCAGATGGCATTGGCTGTTACTATCACCAAGACTTCGTACACGTTGACGTAAGAGGGTATGAAGCACGTTGGAATGACCTTGATTAAATAGGGGGCTAGATATGTATGAAAAATTTACGAACTACATCAATGCGGTTAAATCTCAAATTACTGTTAAGCGGTTTATTATTGGTGCTATTGGCCTTTTGCTCGTCTATCTCATTGGCAGCCTCGCAAGTGGATACTTTGAAACAAGAGCCGACTATAAACGTACCTTTGAGCAGCTGGAACGAACTCAAAGGGCGCTTGATGAAAGCAGAATCCTCAATCAACAGCTCAAAGCAAGCATTGCAGCAAGCCAACAACTTAACAGCGACGCAGGGCGACGAATTGAGCGAGCTCAAAGCTATCAACAACGAACAGGGGAAGGAATTGAGCGCCTTGAAAGCAATCAACGAGAAACAGGCGCAAGAATTGGAGAAAGCCTCGAACATCTCGACGAAGCAAGAGGAGAAATTGAACGAGGTCTCGAACTCATTGGAAGAGTTGAGAGAGCAAATCAAGCGCAACAAACGAACCGAGCAACGCCTTAAACAACAACGCACCATATGGGGTGTAGTGGCTGGCGTGGTTACAATAGCGGCAGCTGTTAAATAATATGGAGGTGATCCATTTATCTACTGACCATGAGCAGGCGGACTCATGGATTGACTATTGAATATGTAAAAGACCCTACGGAAATTCATCCGTAGGGTCTTTTTTTCTTTGAAATTCTTAAAAAAAACTTGCAAATAACACGATAACGTGTTATAATAAAACCATAGAAAGGAGGTGAAAAGTTGAAGAAGAAAAAGAAGTGGTTAAAGTGGCTACCACCTTTAGTAATCGCAATTATACAGCTAGTCACGGCGGTGATAACGGCGATGAACAAGGAGTAACCACCAGGAGCCCGAAAGGGCTCCTACCATCTCTCTTTCATTATATCAACTGAAATATAATGATGGCAAGACTAACATTAATAATCAGTGTAGTAGCACTAATTTTATCAATCTATAATTTATTAGTAGTTCTAAAGGTGATTTAGATGAAACTCAAAGACGTAATGACAACACAAGAAGCAGGCGAGAGATGGCGTGTGCCAGCAGACTCAATCAAACAGTGCTGCTTGGGGAGATACGCCAATAAGCAATTTACTACTGAGGAGTCTAGAAAGTCAGGGAAGTCATGGCTTGTCACCGTTGCAGGCATGACAAGATTATACGGGGAGGAACCTAAAATGTTAAAAGTCTATAGCTTAAATGCACAAAAACCTTGGTTCATGGGAACCGCAGAAACATATAAGGAAGCATGGGAAATGATATATGAACGAGAAATGCATCAATCTCCATGTATCGGCAAATGGGACAAGGGTCAATGGGACGAATGTGATATGGCTGAAGAATTTCCGGATTTCAAATGGCCTGAAGGTGTGGATTACGTATGGACTGCTGACTGGATAGCTGAAGTTATTCTCAATCCGAAGGAATACAACGAGGAAGGCGTAAGAGGCCTTATCGACGATTTGATGCTATCTTATAAAATTGAAGAAATAGCGGATTAAGCTCGTTATAATTCGTTTAAAATTAAAACAGTTGCTCAACTGTTGCTCAACTTTTAGAAGTTGATTATGTGAATATGTTAATAAAATAGAGGGTTTATATAATTTTATGGATATGTTATATAAACAAGTTAAGTAGTGAGGTATGTATGAATCAATATATAAAATTCATAGTGTGCGTGCTACTGACTTGTTTTTTTATTGCCTTTTTCGGAGTAATAATACAGATTGCATGCGGATTGCAACAATATGTATGGGGCTGGTTGTGGGGCATTTTTATAATGGTGCTCTACTTGCTTAGCCTTGCACTACATGGTCAAGCGATTATGTTAGGTGATCCCTATAAGGCTGTTCGTAAGGTACGCAGACAGATGGTGTGGCGTCTTATGCTTGTTGGATCTTTAGTAGTATTAGGCTTGAAGATTCCCAATGTAGAAGCAATTAGTATGTTTGTAGCGATTGCACTTATTCAGCCTGCGCTTTATATAGTGTATTGGCGGCTTAGTTATCGATTCTAATTTTTATATTTTAATTAAGAAATTTATTGCATTTCAATTAATGTATTTATATTGATTTTACTAAGACATGGAGTTGTATTCTAATAATGCATTGAATACATTCCTTTTATGATTATTTAGAATTGTTTATCTTTAAAGTGTTG